>Ga0307515_10000465_pt1 | contig 96711 bp, 60 predicted proteins | sample 17_EM_MG_FD_194513 | JGI IMG/M metagenome (GOLD analysis project Ga0307515, IMG submission 194513) | Populus trichocarpa ectomycorrhiza microbial communities from riparian zone in the Pacific Northwest, United States - 17_EM | ecosystem: Host-associated > Plants > Roots > Unclassified | place...
TATATAAGTAGCTATAACTCTAAAGATAAGAGATAATATAAAGACATAAGAAACTAGTTAAAGAATACCCTAAAAAAAGAAGTAAGGAATAACTGGAGATAGTTTATAAACGAGCATACTTTTAACCTAAGCCTCCCCTATAATAAGGGCCTTTAGGCTATAGCGAAATAGGTATTAAAAAAAGGTAGGGCGCCTAGTAGAAGACCTATACCTACTACCCCTATAAAGAGTGGGGGAATTATATGCTACTAATAATAATAATAAGAAGGCAAAAATCCTTATAGAAAGGTTCTTCCCCTAATTAGCTCTAGTAGACCTTAGCAATATTATAGGTAAAATACTAGTAACTCGCCTAAGGGTTAACAGTGATATAATAATAGAGGAAATAGCTAGAACTATTAGCCGTTTTTTAAATAATATAGTACTAGAACTAGATAGGATTCTAAATAAGGCCTTAAAAACCTATAGACTATTTATAGTACCCTAGCTTATAGATATAGCTAGGGTATACTTTACTATAGGCTACTACCCGCGACTTAGAAGATTTATAATAACGGTTATTTTATAAAAAGAAGGTAAAGTAGATTACTTAATCCCAGGAAGCTACCACCCTATTGCCTTAAAAAATACCCTTAGTAAGATCTTAGAAAAGGTAATAGCGGACCATATAGTAGATACGGCTAAGGAATATAACCTACTACTATAAAGCTAAATGGGGGCAAGAAAGAACCGCTTAATACTATTAGTACTTACGCTATTTACTACCACTATTAAATCCGTATAGGCGATGCGAAGGGACTTTATAGTATTAATACTTAGCCTAGATATTAGCGGCGCCTATAATAACGTACCCTATAAGCGTCTCCTATATATCCTTAGGGTAAAAGGCTTCTTAGAATAGATTATATAATTTATTTAAGGGTTTATAGGTTAAAAAGAAATATTATTAGTCTTTAGTGGATACTAGAGCCCCCCTATTATAGTTATAATAGGAATACTATAAGGATTACCCCTCTCGTCTATACTCTTCCTTTTCTTTATAAGCAACCTGCTTAATTCCTTTAAGGAAGGGGCGACCTAGGGAATAGGCTTTGTTAATAATATAAACCTAATTATATATAGGCTAATAGCCGTAGAGAATTGCAGAACACTAGAGAAAGCTTATAACACCTATATAGAATAGGTAAAACGATATAAAGTTTAATTCTTACTAGAGAAATACTAGCTAATCTACTTTATAAGAAAACGTAACTAATTTATAGACCTTTAGCATATAATTCGCATCTAAGGCTTTAGGGGTTAACTAGTTTAGGGCCTAAGGGTATTAGGAGTATAGGTAGATAGTAAGCTTTAATAAAGCGTATATGCGGCGTAAGCGGCCCGTAAGGGCTAAGTATAGTATATCGTATTATTTAGGATTGTTAATTTTATATAGGGTCTATGCTTCTAGAGGTTACGCCTACTATATATAGCAGTTGTCCGGTCAACTATAACATATAGGTCCAGTATTTGGGCCATTAAAGAATCTAAAAAAGGCCCCCCTAAATCGCTCCTTAAACTACTCTAAAAGGTCTAAATAGCTTACCTTTAGAGTATAATAAGCGGATATAAGCAAACGGCCACAGTACTACTTAAAAAGGAAGCTAATATTCCCCTCCTATAACTATATATTAAAGCCACCATAATATAAAGGGCGTAAAATAAACGTAACTCTAATATTATAAAGTATATTAAGACACGCCTAAATAAACTATAGAGGGACCCTAGGGCGCCCTATAGGAGAATAAACTAATAACCTTAAAGTAGGGAAGATATATTAGAAAACAGGTAAAGAAAGTAGAAGAAGAATAGTGCTGCTTTAGGGCCTAGGCCTATATAGAGGAGAAAGGGAGACGTATAAGAGGCCAGTAAAGATAATAGTAAGAGAGAGAAAGGAGCTAAAGTAGAGTATAAAAAAACGCTAAGAAACTATCTACCATAATATAATACTAGCTAGACTAACGCTAAAGAGGTATATAGGAGTTAAAGGTATAGAGGCTAACTAAAATAAAAGGAGCTTAAGCCGTAGTATAGTTAACGCTATAGGGGGTAAACACTTTAGGGCTCTGAGAAGGCCTAATAAAGGTAGAAAATATAATAGCAACACTCTTAAGAATAGGAATAATAGGACTAAAAGATTGGCTCTACTAGGTGGGTGTCTTAATAGGTAGCTTAAGATGCGAATATAGCTGGCTAAGATAGACACCAAAACATATAATACTATTATGCCCCTTACGCACTAACTAAGAAGTAATACTCTTAGTAGCTAGTATAGAGAACTATAATACACTACTCTTAATATAAAAAGGCCTTAAGGTGGTTACCTAGTGGCTTATTAGCTAAAATATACTAAACTAGTTCTAGGTTGTAAAGGAAATAGTAATAGAGGGCGAGGGGGCGAGTAACGGGCGCCCCCTAATGACTCTATAGTGGTAAAGTAAAGTTTATAATACTAGCGCGTCTATAGGCTTATTACGGCAGCAGTGGTTTCTAAAAAGGTTAAAAAGTAAGGTAATAAAGCACTATAGGTAACTTATAGGCGCCTTATAGGCGCCTTATAGGGTTTTCTTAAATAGAGTTTTCTCCCTATATATATATATAAGGAGTAATCCGCATAGGCCTAATAGGGATCTAAATTAGACGTTAAGCAATGAATAATATTAATATTAATATTAATTTAAGCGTTATAACTTTATTTATAGGTACTAAGATTTACCTTTCACTTCTTTAGTCCTCTAATTACTCTTCTAAATCTTTTAATATTATAATTAAGGCTCCTTTAATGTAACTTATAGCCTTCTCTATAATTAGGTAGTTTTAGATAACTTTCTTATCTAACTATATATAGAAATCTTCCTACTTATTATTATGTCTTTATCTATACCACTTTTAGTATAACCCTTTAAGTGTATACGGCTTATCCATAAGGAAGTATCTTCTTATTACTGCATTATAATAGCCCTTTATATATCGTTCCTTAAACCTAATTAGAATCCCTAAATTCTCTTCTTATTCTAGTTTAGTAAGCCACTTAGCTCTTAATATGCCTGTCCTAGGCCTATTAGTAATTCTTTATACAAGTACTCTATCCCTTATATAACCTAGTATACTAGACCTCTTATTTAGTTTCTAATCTCGCTATAAAGTAATCCTTACTCTAAATTCCTCTATAGTTTCCTTCTTTTCGCGTCTTATAAGTGGATCCTTAAAATCTTCCTACTTTTTAATCTTATTAATAGTCCTTATTTATATATTAAGGTCTTAGTCCTATAGAATTCTTAATCCTAAGCTTGCTTTTGTCTTAAGCTTTACTCCTACCTTAGTCTAACTAGGCTTAGGTATTCTTATCTTATCTTAAGAGTTTTAAATCTTTTTAAGAGTCTTATACCTATAGGAAACTCTATCCCAAGCTTATTTGTATATCTTTAAACTAAGCTACTACCCTACTCTATTAGTTTCTGTCTATTATAGGTCCTTAGGTATACCTTATCTCTTCTTAAAAGTCTTAGTTATCTCTTATCTCATCTTAAAAATCTTAAGCCTTTGGCCTTTGGCCTTTATTAAGCAATAAATTAGCACTAGCAGTTGTCTGCTTACTTAATCTCTATAAGATACTCTTCCTTTTATCTTATAAAGCGATGGATACCGTATCTAATAGTGTTATAACTCCCGTTACTAAACCTTTCTTTATAGCGGTCTTAATCTCTACTTCTAATATAACTTCTTTAAGGTTTATATACTCCTAGTAAGCTGCCCTTATTGCCTTGTCGTCCGTAAATATTTTGCCTATATTAAACTTATTATCCTTAATATCCGATCTACGTAATAGTTTATTAATTCCCCTATATTCTAAGGATTTTGGCTCTTATAGCTAATAGCTTACGCTATACTTAGCGTCTTTATAAATTTGGTATGCGTTATTATAATAAAACGCGAAACTTCTAATTAAATATTCTTTTGTTCCTTATAGTATACTATTATCCCTTTATACATATATGTCTTTTACTAGTCTAGTTCCCTTTATTATATAGTAACTCTAACTATCTTTATAATCCCTTATAAAGTAACCTTATTTTCCCCAATTTATATAAGCTTTATTTTTAAACTACTAACTTTATTATAGAGTCCGCCTAAACATCTTCTGCTACTAAGATCCCTAGTTTAGCCTTTACTCCTTAGTCCTATAATTACTAGATCCTTAACCTCTAAGTTTTTATAGCTTTTTACTCCATCTCTTATAGGCTTTTTTAGTACCACTTAGGTCTATTAGCTCCGCGCCATACTATAGTTTTTAATTTAGCTTTAGTTATTACGTACTTTACGCCTTATACAACTATAGAACTCTATTCTGGCCTCTTTTAGCCTATTCCCTTTAGTAGATCTAATTGTTAATCTTAATTACTTAATCTATTAATTCCCGTAGGGTGTCTATATCTTTTATTAGGATAATTACGTCCTAAACTTTAGCCTTAAGTCCCTGCTTGTATTATGCTATAAGCGCCTTATTATTCTACTTAACTTATATAGCTAATGTCTGGAACTGCGTTATATACTCTATTACTAAGGTTTACTACGTAATATCTTAGAGTTTTTTTTCCGCCGTGGTTACTGCCTCTAGGTCTCTAAATATTTATATAAGTTACTCCGTAAACCCTTTTTAGCTTATAAATATAAACCGTACCTCCTAGTTAGTGGTTGTTATTCCGTTTACTTATATTTCCATAAGGTAAGGCTTAAACTACTTAAGTGCCCTTCCTAATAGGAATAGTCCCGCATATGCTATTTAATCTATAGGTATTAGTAGCTTTGCTCCTTCTTATATAACTTTAAAGTATATTTATATAAGAAATCCTTTAAGCTTTAATCTTTCTCCTAAGTACCTTTTAATTAATAGTAGCTTAATCTTTGCTGCTCCTATCCCGTTAATCCTATTTTCTAATATTATATTATTTTCTATTAACTAGTCAACTATCTTTTATAGCTGTCTAACCGTTATAGGTTGCTATAAGTTAATATCTGCTATACTAGTATTATTTCCTAACCTTAAAGTAGTTACCGCCGTTAATAGCGTTATAGTGGCTGCTTTTGGTGGCATATTGTTTAACTTTCTATATTTAATACTGTAACTAGGTAGTGATTATATAACGGAACCTTGTAGTAAGTACTATGATAGGCTTATTAATAGGCTAGGTGTATAGGTAATGTAAATTAAAGTTAACAATGTAATAATAACTGGTAAAGTGGTTGCCTAACAGATTAACTTTAATTATATTCTAAGAATTACTATAAGGAAGGAACTATTTAGGTAGGGACTAAGGGTCCTTAAATACACAACCGTACTCCTATAAAATCCTTCTTGTATATAATATACGTATACTCTATCTACTCTATTACAGATTGTATAGATTCTATAGATTATATAGATTATATTATATAACCTTAGTTACTATTCCTCGTTATATAGTTCTATTAGCTCCATCTTAGACCGTGCCTAAATTAACTAACTAGCTTCTTTCGACTCCTCTCTAAGTAGTTATAACATTGTACTTAAAGCGCCCGTAACATTTTTAGGGCTATTAGTTATCTAGCAGCCCCACTAAAATTTACGCGCCTTAACGCGTTTAATTAACTATGCAGTTAATATTACAACCTTAATTACCCTTAAAAGAAGGTAGACTACTTCTAGCTACTATAGCTATTTAAAATAATTTAAAATTATACGTTTAGAGGGTTACTAGCCTATATAACACTCCTTATTCTACCCTTTAATGTCGCCTTACTAGTACCCTACTATAGGCTGCGTCTAACGCTAAGAAATAAAAGCTACTTTCTACTAAGGAGCAGGCCCTTATTTAGTAAATCTTAAACCTTAATTAATAAGGCTTTCTACTGTAGGTTATTAACGTATAATAGACAGTAGATGTTTTACTAGCAGCGCGCGGCTAGATCCCACTACCTTAACCTATTAGTAAATGCTAGGTATTTTGCTTTATTAAGAGCTAGCTAGAGCTTTAGATAAAGTAAAATAGGAAATTCTACTTATAGCGTACGTTATATAAGAATCCAGTTATAATTAACGCGTAGTTCTATTATATTAAATAAACGTATTAGGCGTATAGGATACTTAATAAGGATACCTACAACTTTAATAAGACTAGGTTTATAATAGGTATCGCAGCTATATCTAAAGTAGTTATAAGCTTAGATATAATAGGTTAAGTAATAACTATATAGCTAGGTAATTATAACTAGGTAACAACTATTAAAGGTATTAACGCGTTAGGCTAGTTAATCCTACTATTTATAATCTTCGCTAGTAAGGTCTACTAAGCCAGCTAATATTAAAATCTCCCTCCTAACTAGATACTTGCTATAAGCAATAATAGCTAAATAACTAACTAGCTTAGTATTAAGTGGATTAAGCACTTTAATAGATATATATTGTCTTATATAAAGGGAGTCTACTAACTCCTAATTCTTAACAGTTATAGTAGCTATACTACGCCTAAGTTTAACTAGTTTTATATAGCAAACAGAATTATCAGCCTCTATATATCAGCTTATACATTATATCTACTACAGCCTCTTAACGTTAGCTACTACTTGCCTTTAAAGGCCGCGTATAGCTATAAGATTTAAGAGCTCGCCTACCTCTTAATCCTCTATATTAATAAGGATGAATTCCTATTTATATATATATATATATTAGGAATATAGTCTTTATAAAGTAAAATATTAGAGCTAGCTTTTTTATAATAGGACTTATCCTACCTAATCCTTAGCGTATTCTATTGTCGCTTATTATTATTAGAACTCTATCTCTACTAGGGATACTAGCTAGCTATAAGGTAGTAGTATAAATAGTAAAAACGCCACGTATAATTACTTAGCTTAATTAGTAGTATTAACTTATATAAGACCTCCTTTAACGCTAGTCCTAAAGTCCTACTAGTTAAGCTATTAGTTAGCTAGTTAAGGGATATTAACTTATAATATATTTAGTAGTAATTATAACTAACTACTAAACCTTATATATTACCCTGTTTTACCTACGTCAGCACTACCCTTATATGTCTTGGATATGGTTTAAATAACTTATAGGCTTTAGAGTTAGGGGTCTACCTTTATGTATTTATACCACTTGATTTCCATAGATTTATAATTAAGTTACTTATTTAATTCCTATATACTGTAAAAGCTTATAGTAATCCTTATTAAGGAGAATATAAAGCTTTATATAGCTAATTAACGCCAATAATATAAAAAATAGTAGCGTAGATAGTATATAGCTACTAAAGGTATTTTATAGTCTTAATAGGGTTAACTACTTACTAAAGAGGCTAATAGGGTAAAATAGGAGGCTAATTAAAATAGGCCTAATATAATATAATAAGCACTATTAATATATAGTAACTATTATATTTAAGGTTATAATAGGACTTAATATATACATAGATAGAGAAGTTTATATATATTTATTTATTACATATTTTACTATATTATAGTAGAGCAATTATATATAGAGGCGCGTAGATTTAAGTGGGGCTATTAGATAACTAATAGTGCTAGTTAACTAATAAAATATATTAACTTATTTTACTACCTAGCTACGTATATTATAACCCTACACACTTACAAATCCTACTAAAATCGCGATTTTTTAACTCTTATAAAATTAACCAATTCTTAATAAAAATCAATAAAAGATTAATAAGCTACTATTAAAATTTCATTAATTTTTATTAAGAATTGGTTAATTTTATAAGAGTCAAAAAATCGCGATTTTAGTAGGTTTTGTAAGTGTATAAGGTTATAGTATGCGCAGCTAAGTAGTAAAACACGTTAACGTGTTTTACCACTTAGTGGCCTACCCTACTTAGTGGCCCACTCTATTTCTCACCAAAAATTATAAAAATTACAGTATAATATCTTAATAACTACTTAATAATAATTTCTAAAATTTTATATTTAAGCTTGTATATATATTATACTTCTTTTCTTTTAATTTTAAATAAATCTATAAAGTAGTTATAGAGATATTAGAGATATATAGTTTTAAACAGTAAATTCTACTTTAATTTTTAAATAAAAGAGGAGAAATAATATATATATATAAGCTTAAATATAAATTTTTAGAAATTATTATTAAGTGGTTGTTAAGATATTATACTGTAATTTTTATGATTTTTAGTAAGAAATAGAGTGGGCCACTAAGTGGTAAAACACGTTAACGTGTTCTACTACTTATCCGGCCACACTAGTTATCTAGCCACCCTACCAGCACTAAGACGCGTCTTTGTACAAAAATAATGTCATTAATTTAGAGCTCTAAATCACCCTAGAAAAAGGGTAGACTACTTCTTACTAAATAAACCGTTTAAAATAATAGAATTTTAAGTATTTATAGGGCTATAACGTACTAGGGTAGCTAGATAACTAGCGTGGCCAAATAACTAGTAGAATACGTTATCTCGTTCCCAGACCTTCTTGCTAAGGCTTACCTTGCTAAGCCGCTAGCCGCTTTTAGCAAGACCTTTATTAGAAGGTCTAGTATACGGTTTAGATTTTTATTAATCCCGCGTAGGGTATTTAGGCCTATATACACCTACTTTAAGCTAAATTGTCTTAACTTTTATAGCTCCCTAAGCTATTCCTAATGGCTAGAATTACTAAATTAAACCTAGCGAAGAAGACTACGTTGCCCGATTTGCCCAATTCTAATTCGTTATCTCGTCGTCGCGCCTAACGCCCCTAAGTTATAGCAGCCGCACCTTTTCCACGACTACCGCCGCCCTCTTCCTACCGTAGCTAGAGTATCTAAATTAACGAGCTAGCTTTAAATAATAACTAAGGACTACTAGTAAGTATAGATTTGCTCTATAGAAGGGGGTAAGCTTTAGGTAAAGCCTTATATAGAGCTTTAGTAGAGGCTTACGCAGAGCCCTACGCAGAGCTCCGTATAGAGCTTTGTGTAAAGCTTTATATAGAGCTTTATATAGAGCTTTATATAGAGCTTCTATAGAGCTTTATATAGAGCTTTATATAAGCCTTAAGTAGAGCCTTATATAGAGCCTTAAGTAGAGCCTTATATAGAGCCTTATATAGAGCTTTATATAGATATATAGATATATAGATGCGTAGATATATAGGTATATAAACATATATATTTATCCTAGAAATTAATTATAGAGTTTATAAAGACAATTATATAGGTATTTATATAGGTATTTATATAAATAACTAACTAATTAATTATAATAGCTTATAGGCTAAGGAGTTCTTTAGCAATTCTAGATAGTATATAAGATTTAATAGGAGGATACTTATAGATACACCCCCTTTTAACCCCTTAGGGACTAGATACCCCCGCCTAGCTAAAGGCGGCTTATAAGCAAATTATTAAACCCTCCTACTATTACCCCCCTTCCCCCTTTAGATCTTCTAAAGATACCTTAAAAGTATAGTATATAAGGTAAACTTATTATAAATATATATACGCTAGGCAAAGGCGGAGCGTATAAAACTAGCTAAAAGGATATACTTAGATTTTCCCCCTATTATGGGTTTTTTCCTATATATAGAAGCTAGAAGCCTATATAGACCTAAAAAGAGACTAAATTAGGCAATAAATAGAATTAATAATACTATACCTTAGGGGTATATAGGCTTAGTATATTAAACCTCTAACAGCTATAGTATAGTACTTAAAAAGGTCGCCTTATACTTTAGTTATATTAGTATAGGTTATATTAATAGGTTACTAATAGGTTATAAACCCTAGTTATAAGGACCCTAGTTATAGAAGATAGACCTAATATATTAACTAGTAAAGGCTATCCCTAAGTTAGCTAAGTAAAATTAAGGATTAAATCTATAGGCCCTTAGGTATCTTACTAGTTACTATTATAAAATAATAAGCTTTACACTATAGCTCTAGATAAAACTTTAAAAGGTAAGTAAGTAACTAATAAGATACTAGGTATAGCTATATAGAATAATATATATAAGTAAGGTAACTCTATTACCTAATAGGTATATATAGCTATAGTATAGTATACTTATTAGGTAATAGAGTTACCTTACTTATATATATTATTTTAAACAGCTATACCTAGTATCTTATTAGTTACTTACTTACCTTTTAAAGTTTTATCTATAGCTATAGTATACATTAGGATTTTTTTTTAGCTATATTATTGTAAGCGAAAATCGGGGTCTGCAAAACCTGCGTAAGTTATAATTTTAGCAATTTACGGGCAATATATAGTTAAAATCGCGACTTACGCAGGTTTTATAAAACCCTAATTTTTAGCCACAATAATATGGCTAAAAAAAATTTCCTAATGCATAGAAAGTGTAACCGTAGGGGTAGGCCGGTAGACCTCTCTTATTAAATATAAAATTGCCGCATATTAATAGGCATACTCCTAGTTCTTTAAGCGGCAAGTTAGTAGACTTCTATTATTAAGCATAAAATTACTATATATTACCTAGTTCCTTAAGCGGCAAATTAGTATACTCTAGTTATTGGGCATAAAACTGCCGTATATTACCTAGCATATCGCCTAGTTCCTTAAGCTGTAAGCTAACGTGTTTTATCGGCGAGCTGGCCATATTAGCGAGCTAGCCACCCTAAAACTTACCAAAAATTAGAAAAATCCCACCTTAATATCTTAATAACCACTTTATAATAAATTCTAATAATTTAGATTTAGACTTTTATATACACTCTACAGCTTCTATTAAAGTTGCATAGTAAATAGTTTAGTAGTTTTTAAGATATTAAAATTTAGGGGCTAAAATAAGGCCAGATTACTATATCTTAAAAACTACTAAACTATTTACTCTGTAACTTTAATAGAAGCTATAGAGTGTATATAAAAGTCTAAATCTAAATTATTAGAATTTATTATAAAGTAGTTATTAAGATATTAAGGTAGGATTTTTCTAATTTTTGGTAAGTTTTAGGGTGGCTAGCTCGCTAATATGGCCAGCTCGCTAATAAAACACGTTAGTAGACTTCTATTACTAAGCGCGAAACTACTATATATTACCTAGCATATTGCCTAGTTCTTTAAGCGGCAAGTTAGTAAACTTCTATTACTAAGTATAAAGTTGCCGTATATTACTAGGTATATTACCTAATTCTTTAAATTATAAGCTAGTAGGCGTCGCCTATTAGTAGAGTATTTTAATATATTAGCTTATATATTACCTAGTTCCTATATTATAAGCTAGTAGACTTATTATATTAATAAAGCACCACAATATATCGCCTAGCGTATTACTTAGGTCCTTAAATAGCAAACTAGTAGTTATCGCTTATTACTACAAAAGTCGCTAATAAAAGTTCTTATACCTTCCTAATTAGGAAAGTATGTGACTACATACGCGCAATTACGGGTACGTAGCTATTAGCCTACTATACGTAAATTTAGACACGACCCCATTATAGCTGCGTAATTTTTAGCACTGCTACGTAAGCCGTAATACTAGCTGCGTAAATTATAGCACTAATAAATTTTAATAAATTTTGAGTTATAATAACTACTTTAACACTATTAATCATATAATAATTTTTATTTAGAATTCATATAAAGCTTGCAAATTTTTATATAAAAATATAAAAATATTAATTAATTAATATACTAAGAGAGTTAGTAAATTACTTTCCTAATTAGGAAGGTGTAAGAACTTTTGTTAGCGACCTTTATAGAGCACTACAATATATCTAGTCGCTTATTACCTAGTTTCTTAAATAGCAAGATAGTAAACTTCTCTTATTAATATAAGAATTACGGCATATTGCTAATATATTGCCCTATTTTATAAAATAAAAAAAACCTAATATGCCTTCTATTAACTATAAGAATGCGGTATATTACTAAAAAACATTACTTACTTTATTAAAAAAAACTCTAATATATGCCTTCTATTAGCCATAAGACTGCGGTATATTACCTACTATATTACCTAATTCTTAAAATAATAGCCTAGTATACTTCTTCCATTAGATAAGACTTTACGGTAAATTACCTAGCATATTGCTTACTTCTGCGCTAAAATATTAAAAATACCTTGTTAGAGCACTTCTACTAGCTACTCCTTCAAACTCCCTAGCTTATTTATATCTACGTCTAATATTTTATCTATAGCGGTCTTTTTAAACTTATACTTATTTAAAATTCTAACCTTAATATAGAAAGCCGTATTATATAAAATATATACTATTATAGAAGGGTTTTCTTAGCTAATTCGGTAGATGCGGTATATAAACTATTCCTATTTATTAAAGGACAAATTAAGCTTTATAAGCACAATAAAGTATACCTTATTAAGGGTAATACCCTCTATAATAGCCTTTAGATATAATAAAAAAAATCTATAGTCTACTTAGCTGCTTTCACAAGTTATAAATAATGTGGTTCTTTTACTTTAGTAATATTCCTCTAGGGAGATATATAACAGCGTTTTTACTATATTTAGCAACTAAGGCCTAAAATAAGTGTTAACTTAGAGTTCTGGTTAAGAAAGCTACTATTAAAAGGTAAAAGGATAGAGTGTTTTGTTACTTACTACTATATATACCGCCCTAATAGTTAGGAAATTAGTGCCAATAACAACCTTATTATAATACCCCCTAACGTTTTTTAATTATATAACTTCTTTATAGATAGCTAAAAGCGCCTTAAACTTTATATTACTATAAAGAATTTCCTTCTTATTCTTATTTAAGATGCTTTTAATAGGAGATTTAATTAATTTTGCGTAAAATTTCGCTTATATATTAATTTTATTATTATCTAGCAGATCCTTATTATATCTATCCTTCTATAAAAGTAACCTAGGCGTTATTGCTGTAACACGGTACGTAAAGTAGGTGCTTAAGGAGGTACTAGCCATTTATACTAGTTGGTTCCCCTTAAAAGAACTATCTTCTTTTTATTTAACTATTTTCTGCTAAAAAGCCTCTTCTATTTCTAACGCCATTATACCTTCTATGCCCTATAGTAATTTAATTTCTATAGTTCTATACTTACAGTTTAGGTAGTAAATTTAGAGCTCGCCTAAAACAACTTTTAATTTTCTTTTATTAAAGCCGATGGTATTTAAGGTATGGCGAATTTTAAAGTTTATAAGTATTTCTCCACTAACCTAAACTAATTCTTTATATGCCGTAGACTATAAGACCCCTTTAGGGTTGCTCTTTCCTTATTTTAAAAAATAACTCTATAGCTTTACTATTTTTTTTTAACTTTAACGGACGTGTATTTTTTAAAAATGCTATTATCTTAAGCGCTTACCCAATTTAGATCTAAAAGGCCACTTATAATAAACCAATATATATCTATAATACTATTCTCTATTAGAGTCCCTAATATAGCCTAAATAAAGAATTTAAGGCGTTTCGGTATAGTACTTTTATAGAAATAAAGAAATTAGTTAACTATAGTCTCTTTATTCTTCTTATTATAAAACTGATCCTATAAACCCTTACTAAAAAAACGTAGTCTTAACCAACTGCTAACCTTTATCCTCTTGCTTACCGTTAGATAAGAAGTAGTAAACGCTTCTAATAATTATAAAGTTGTTAATAACACGCTATTTTAAGTATTTAGATATTATAATTATAATAAATCTTATTGCTAAGGCAGCCGGGGTACCAACTAAAGGATTACCCTTTTTAAGTGGTAGAACACTGTTAGAGAACTATAGGTAAGGGTTTTTTACTTTATCTATAAGAGCCTAATAAGTATTTAAAGTATTATAGGCGGTTTAGTTTCCTAACGTTCCTATTTCTAGCTACTTACCTAAAGTTGGCTGCTTTATACCTAGAGAAATATCCACCGTTAAATAGTATATTATAACTCTTAGCGGTACCTACGCTTACGTTACAAGTGGTAAGTCTTTAAATAATAAGATATAATTATCTCTCTAGGTAGTAATAATATGTGGAACTATAATAACTAGGCTAGCACTATACTGTTTGCGTATTATAGATATAGCGTTATAATTTATATATAAGTATAGTAGAGGCACTCTATCCTAGCTAGGACACTTAACGTTATTAGCCTAGTGGCCCTCTAGTAGATATTAAGTAGTATTTTTAGCCGCTTAATTAGTAGCTACTTCGTCTAAGTTTATAGTATAGTAGTAGTTAAGGATAGTAGTTAAGTATACGGTTACTGTTTTACTAGCCCCTATACCGTCTATAAGAACCCTACTATTTAGCTTTATATATTCCTAGTAGAATATCTTAAATATACTATATAGCTAGTATAGGAACGCTCTAAACTCTAGATTTAAACCCTATCTACGGGGAATAGGGACCATATCATTCCCTAAAAGGGCCCCTTAAAAAACCCCTATAGCTTAGCTAAGCGTTTATATATCTACTACTCTATTCTCTTAACCTTACCGCCTACTTTTACTATAGCAGCTTTTTAAAATATAAAAAAAGCTAACGTTAGTCTAATTTAAGATATACTCTATATGCTTATATACCCATACTATTAGTTATATAGGGTGACTCACTAATAACGACTACTTAAGTAGGTTACAGTAATGGTGGTTAATAAAGCTTATTAATTGGAATGAGGAAGGGCGAGGAGCTTAAGACTCCTCGCCACGCTAGTGCCGCGGCGTTACGTAATAACCGCTTGCCTTATTCCCAACACTAGCAACTCTTCCTTTATAGTTGCCATCTATATATAAATACTGCTTAACTAGTATAATAAATATTAATCCTCCTTACTTACTATTGCTATTATAATATAAGTCTCGCTATCCTAAAATTTGCCTCTTAGCACGTGGTGCTTTCTTACTTAAAGTTATAGGTAGATATTATATTAGGGCCGCTAAGGCGCTAGTTATAAGTAAGCTAATAGTAATTTTCTATACCGGGTATAGAAAATCCTAATTAGCTAGTTAAAATTAGGGTCTATAGAATATTATACTCTTACTCCCTTTTAACCTAACCTTTAACTTATATATGTAGAGTATTTATATTAATAAACGTTTCTAAAGCCTTATTTAGGTTTGCCTTCGTTATTATATTTACTAAGTTATCTTAACCGTTAATTTATTAAATCTTAAAGAGTTTTTACCGTTTATAGGATTAATAAAGTGCTATAATATTAATTATAAGGCGTTTCTCCTTTATAGTACTAAATTTAACTAAACACTTATAAAGGGAATATAAGTTAGTATATACGATTATAGGGATAATAGGGAGTTTAAGTTAATCTATAATTATCTTTAGGGTAGTCTAATTGCAATTTCTATATTAACTCCACTAACTATTTTATATATCTCTAACACTAGAACGCTCTAAGTAATATACTTACTCTTAATTAAGCTTTAATAAATAAGATTACCGTAGATTATAAAGTCATTCTCTCTAGTAGATTTATTTATAATAATAATTTTATATCCTAGCTAGGAGCTAAAATCTTTATTATTTATAAACGATCTATTAATAAACATAAAGAGCTTAGCGGTAGGAAGATTAATAGGTATATAGAGTAATCCCCAATTAAGATGGTTTATTTACTAGAAAAGACGTTTATTTAAAGCGAGGGTATTATTCTTAGTTGGTTTCTGGTATTAGGTAGTAACAAAGAGATTAAATAAAGCCTTAGGTTAATAGATAGAAGTAATATAAGCTCTATAAGCGCGCTACTCCATATATCCTTACTTTAAAGAATTAACATTAATAACGTTAATCTTCTTACCTTAACCCTTTTAGCGTAAAGCAATAGAATCCCCGTTTAGGGAGAGGATATATTTATTAAAAAGTAATAGTATTATTAAATTAAGCCTTTTCTTTGGCTTTGCTATAAGATTTACCTTTACTAGCTTATTTTCTTTAAGAGCTAAAAATCGGTCATCTCCTAAGATAATTATATTATTAGTTTATATGCCGATAATTTTAAATAGAGTTCCTATGGTTATAATAAGGAAGTATAGATAAAATATAAAAGTAGTTATTAAAAGCTTCTCTTTATAGTACTTACTATAGGTAGCCTACTAGTAAGTTCCTACCTCTATAATGCTATATAATGGCTTAAGCATAACTATAATTATATCCTTAGGATATTGGTAATAAATTTACTCTAAAAGGTATACTAATATTAAGTGCTAAAGGTGCATCTCTAATTAGATATAGGTCTAAGTAATATCTTATAAATAGACCGCCATTTTATTTTTTATTAAGGAGGAAGCTAGTATAATAATAACTTACTAACTAGCTTGTTAAATTATAGGAGATTATATAAGAATTATCTCCTTACTGTTATTATTGTAACCCTAGATAATAAGCCTTAATTTCTTAAATAGGGCGTTAGTAGTTTTGCCTTTAATCTTATTAACTATTCTTAACTTAAAGATACGAACTTTATTAAACTTAGTAGGGTTATACTTCTTAAACTTAAAGACTCCTTTTATAATAAGGCTATTAATCTCCTACTTATTAGATACTTAGAAAGGAGCTTTTAAAGTTATAATACGATCTTTCTTTTAGAGCTATTTTACAAGCTTAAAGTTAGCCTTCTCCTTAGCTGTTATAAAGGCCATTAATAGCTTAACTCTATTCTTAATAGCGGTAATAAATTGCTCTTTAAAATTAATAAGATGTTAGCAATTTTATAATCCCTTTAGGCGACCTCTACCGCGTTATAGTTGCGGCGTATCTACTATAATTATATTAAAATCGTGGTTGCCTTCTAGAGCACGTTAATTATAGCTTTCCTTTAAGGTATTTTCTATAGCATCCTATAAAGGCTTAGAACTGTTATCTTTATAGTAAGGCTTAATAATAGTTAAATAGAATTAAGTAGGTCCGTAAGGCATCTAAATAGTATAAGTTTAACTATTAATTATAATAAGTTAATATAAGCCTAACTATCCTCCCTTTTTATGCTATATGCGTACCTTAAACTGGAGTAGTAGATTAAGCATAATTAAGGTATTTAGGCCATTTCTTATTCTTAATACGTCGTTAACCTAGCGTATAGCGTAAAGATATTATACCTCCTTTATTGCCTTATAAATAGCCTTAGCTTATTATATAATAAAGGGAGATAGTAAAAAATTATTAGTTATTTAAGGGTAGGCGCTAAAGACTAGCAATATAAGTATAAGTCTATTTAGGCTAGCGGAATTATTAATAGCTTTAATAGCTATTTATAAGGTAAGTTTTTTACTAATATCCTCTAGTTTTAAAGAGATAATCTTATATACGCGGCGTAATAGTATATAATATTGCTTTACTTTTCTAATACTATTATATGCCTTAATAGGAACTTCTTTAACCTTAATTGCTATTACCTTTATCTATTATTAAAACTCTATAGATAAGAAGTTCTTTCCTATATTATAGACGATTTAGTTAGGGGGTCCTAGGTAGATATTAATCTAGTATAATTAAAAGGTATTCTATACATTCCTAGCTAATATATCCTTTAAGAATTATACAGCTTAAAAAAAAGGTTAAGAAGTTAATAACTTAAAGTACTAGCTTGCCGCTAAGATATATAACGTTAACAATAATATAGAAGCTAAAGTTATAGTTATCTTTAAGGGTAAACTTAAATCGGCTAGGGGACTTTTAGTTTATTTAGTAGTAATAGCAGTATTTTATAAGATGCTTAATTACCTTAACCTTAACTTTATAGCCTACTTACTAAAGAACCCTAAGTAATTAATAAACGGATAGGTGGCTAAAACAATAGTATAGTTAGCGTAACTCTAACTTAGTTAAGTAGCTTTAAGTAATACTCTTTTCTAGTTAATAAAGGAGCAACTAGGGGTAACCCTACTTGCGTATAATAGGTACCTAATTATCTCCCTAAATAAGTACATTTTTAAGGTTATTAAGCTTAACGCCTAATTTATTTATATCTTTAATATAAAATAGGAATAGGGTATTTATAGGGATAATATAGAAAGTAATATACCCTAAGGGGGTTTAGACCCTAATTGTGCTAAGAGAGATTATATTACCCTTACTAAAACGAATTATATATTAGCCTACCGTTAAATAGTTAATCTAAATAGAGTTATTAAGCTGCTAAAGGGCTTAAACTTAAGGTTCTCTTACTATAGATACTCCTATAGCTCTAGTATCTAGTATAATACTATAGAAGATATTTACTAAGTATTTATTATTAAAGGAGAACGCGGAGCTTTCCTTTAGCTTATTAAAGATATTTAACTTTATAATAGAATAGAGCGTAGATTAGTTATTAAGAATAGTAACGGTTTGTATACCATCTACCTTACTATACAAAGGCGGCGGCAAAAAGTAATCGGACACCGATACTTTAGCCGAAAAATACGACCCAACTAAGAAATTATCAATTCTAGCATCAAATTGACTCTAACTTTAGTACTAATTACAGTATAAAGGTTTCGTGCTCGAAGTCAGGTCTTAATCGTTCTTCTGCAAGCTTTAAAGCCTTCCTCTACGGCAACGTGGTGTTGCTATTTCTTATAATTCTTCTTATTAGGTGTGCAAACCTAAAAGATCTCTATAATATCGTCAACTAATAAAACTAAAGATCTTCCGCTCTTCTCCTTTACAGAAACTAGATCTTCGATTTCAGGAAGTGGGAGGCTAGTAGTAAGGCACTCTTCTTTAACTGCAAGTAATCGTTTCTATATATCGGTAGCTGTTGATTTTATAAGGTTATAGAGCTTTGCTGCCTCTCTTCCAGTCTTTCCACACTTACGATACGTCAAATATTAAGCCCTCCTAATATTAGAAGTGTAAGGACCTATTCTACTAAGTATTAACTAAGTGGAGTAGAAATAGAGTTGGTTTTAATAGTGTAGGCGCAAAAAAAGTCAAATTTTGGTAGGGTTGAGTTTTCTCGCTAAGTAGCGGTGTCCGATTACTTTTTGCCGCCGCCTTCATACTTAGTAAAGTATTAGTTAGGTAAATAATCCCCAATTTCTATATCTATAAGGAGCTATTTAGCCTTATTAACCTTACCCTTAAGATCTTCTACGCCTTTATATTAAACTAGGAAGCTTTAAAAGTAAGCTATAGTAACCTTATAATTTCTAATATTTCTTATACTTTGGCGAAACTTATTATATACCTCCTTTTATTTATTAAAAGAATGCCTAGTTAACTAGTAATTTGGTTTCTTATAAATATAGCACTTTTTCTAGCAATTACTTTAAAATGAACCTTTATAAGGACCTCTACCTTTACCTTATAGTCGTTAATTATACCCTTTACTATATTACCTACTACGGCTACTATATATTTAATTAGTCTAGTTATAATTATGTTAGTTAGATAGGTTAATTAAAGTAGGTTAAAGTTAGGCATTAAATTACTATACTTTTTAAGAGCATAGAGCGGTGCTAATAGAAGATCTTAATTAAGTATATACTCCTTTATAAGTATTTACAGGATTAAAGAGAATAAGGTTATATTCTTTAACGCCTTAGTATACGCTAATAACTTAATTATGTAGGCTAAAATCCTCTTAATATAATTTGGATAAACTACGCTAAATCGTCTAAAGTCAATTAAAGAGCTTTTAAAGATAATTAAGTCGAGGGATACCTGGGTTTATAGCAATAATCCTTAAAAAGGTAGTCTCTCTCCATTCTAACATATACTGCTATTTATTCTCTTTTATTTTAAAGTAGTATCTTAACTTATATATTATGCGGTTAAAATTATATCCTTTTCCTACCAAATAATTATAATAGAAGGTACTAGCTTGGCCCTTAAGCATAACGGAATAGGCGTTATAGTATTAATTAGACTCTATTTTTACCTTTTAGTAATAGTTATAAAAGATACATAGTTTTAAATTAAGAATATTATACAATTTCCCACTAAACTTCTTCTCTTAATCTAAATAGAGCTTTATAAGCTCTATAAGCAGTTTTAAACTACCTCCGATTTAAGATTAAAATAGAGGAGGTAGGAGTTGCATTATAGGCTATATTAGGGATATAGGTCTAATTAGTGGAGTCTAAAGGTTAGTAAATTATAAAGGAATAGGATCCTGTGCATACTCTTATTAGGGTATAGTATCTAAAGTTAAAGTTATAGGTTAAATTAGATATAGAGGAGTTAAAGGCGGAGGTAGATTCGTCTCTAAAGGTGTATTACTTAGATTTTATTATAAGTTAAGCTTCCTTATAGTGCGTAGTTAGTGCTTAATCTCTTATAGAGTCTATTTATGCTCTTCTTTTACGTTAATAACCTACTCCTAAATGTTATCTCTAATAGTACCCCTATCTATAAGTATAAAGACCCTATACTCCTATAAGAAGTTATGGAAGTTTTATATAATATCCTTCTTTATAGGGGTTTATGTTCCCTTTATCTATTTAATAAAGTCTTCCCTTACGCAGTACCATAGTATAGTGTCGTTGTATTTACTGTTTTTATAGTATACTATACGGTGTAATAAGAATCCGTTTAAGTCTTGCTAGTTAATATCTTTAAGGCTAGTTATATTAGTGTTCTATATCTCTAGATTAATATTATCCTTATACTTCTTTAGGTAGGTTAACGCTATAATAGCTATTATTAAAGGTTGTTTAACGTGTAATTAGGTAATAATTATAATCCTATAGTCTACGAAGGTACACAGAGGGTATTAAGGTGGTTATTTGACGCGTTTTAGACGTTAACTTAGGACCTTAGGTTTAGTAACACTTTTAACCTAAAATACTTAACCAAATCTTTGTAAACGCGGTTATTCTATATAATAAACGCAACTTAGTATCTCCTAGTACTTAGTAATACTTCTATTACTAGTTTTCCGCAAGTTTAAAGTAGTATAATATCGCCGGGATCCATTCTATATAAGCGTATATAGCACCCCTATATAAGACTGTCTCTTCTGTTTAAAAACCTAGCTACTTTGTAGTTAACTATATATTTAACCACTAATTAGTATTAGTTATATAGGGTGACTCACCAATAATAACTACTTAAGTAGGTTATAGTGATGGTAGTTAATAAAGCTTATTAATTGGAATGAGGAAGGGCGAGGAGCTTAAGACTCCTCGCCACGCTAATGCCGCGGCGTCACGTGACGACCGCTTGCCTTATTCCCGACACATACCTTTACTTAATACAATTAGCAGCCTCTACCTCCCTATTAGCTTCGTTTATTATATCTTTAAGGGTTTCTTTTTTTAGGTTATTGTCTTCTATAGAAACCTATATAGTGTTACTAGCTAGATTATCTGTGGTTATAACCTATAGTTAAGTTAGTTTAGAATCTAGAGCGGTTGCGCTTTAAAAAGCATTATAATTGTTTTTATTCTCCTCTATACTGTCGGGACCCCCTATAGGCTAAATAGCTAGACCGCCGCGGCCGTCCTTAATAGCTTACTGTAATTTGCCTTTAGATACTCTAGTAGGTTACTCCCTTTTATAACTATATTTCTTCTAACCTAATAAACTTAGAATGTTACTATATGCTAATAAGGTTAATAAAGCATCGCTTTTACTTTTAGTGTCTTTATTAACTGTAACGGAATCTCCTAAGAGGTACATATCCGATGAGACGGTAGGAGGTTTTATCTATGTCCTATCTATGTTCTAGAAGACATAGTTAGATAGGTTAGGGGCGAAAGGTTTTACTAGCGTCTTGGAAGAAATATATAGGAAGCTAGTTCCCCTCTAGAGAAGAACTAGCGATTAGTCTCTAAATAGAAGTGGTTAAAAGTATTTGTCCTTTAATACGTGAAACTTATTCTACCTTTAACTTACCTTTAACTTACCTTCTACTTACTAGTAACACTGTTAATTAGATAATTATATATTCCGGTTAAGCTGGCCTCTTATAATTTTAATTACTTACAATCCGTTAGAAACGTATAGCTATTAATTAATGATAACGGACTATACTCCTATACCCTATAAAGCAACGCCCTTACCGCAAGAGGCTTAAAGAGTCTCCCTAGAGGAGCGCATTCCCTCTTCCTATGAAAAAGCCATGGCTGGTCCGTCTAACCTTATAAGACCCTTAGGAACAATTACTACTAAGGAGTCATTAGAGCGGTCGCTATATAAGACCCTATAAAAAACAAAGGAGTTAGAGATACGATTAAGATAAGCATATTAAGACTACTAAGAACAATTATAAGGACAATTAGGGGAAGTATAGACACCCCAGATACGAAGCGGACTTAAAGGGGTAACGCTATACTATGCTGTGATGTTAGAAAAACCTAAATTCCGTATAAAGGAACCTAATAAGTACTATAGTAATAGTCTTTGGAACTGTAATCGTTTTATCCGATAATACAAAATTAAGTTTTGGCTGGATCTGAAACGTTACTCTAATAAGTATAATTAGACACTAATTGCTTCTATCTTCCTACGTGGTACCGTTAAGAGTTTATAGACACGCTATAAGAAGAAACTTACTATACCTCTTAAATTTAGCGAACTTAGGATCTAGTTAGTTAATTAGGTCTAAGACCCTACTAATTAAGGGATAGACTATAACTAGTAATACCACAATACTAAATAGTGGGATGGTTAGACTGTGGTCCAGTTTATAAACTACTTAAAAGAATTAGAAGATAATATACCCTATTTAAATCTATGGGATAACGCTATATAACTTCACTAGCTACTCGCTAAGCTACAACCTAAGATTTAACAGGCTATATAAGAGAAGGGCGAAATTCCTACCTCTTAAGAAAAGCTTATCTCTAAAGCTACTTGGATTAAGAGTGCTAAAAGAGACTATCTAGGCAAGCGAAAGAAATGAGACGCCAATGATAAAGAGCGTAGGACTAGACCTAGCTTTAATAATAGGGGTAGATTCCGGCTTAACCGCTCTATAAAAGGACAACGCGAGCAGGCCTCGCAGCCTTAGAGTAACGCTGGTTAACCCTAAAATAATAATAGGCAGAGACCTAATCTGTAGGAGGGAAATCGGGAGATATATACCTATTATAACTGCGGTAAGAAGGGCTATATAAGCCGCTTCTGCTAGCAGAAGAAGTAAGAGTCGGCCTAATTGGGAAAAGAGATAGCCTAGTAGATCTTTACTCCCTTATACTAGGCTAGTAAGAGAAAGAGGGAGTAAACTACCGTATAGTTATTCCTGTCTCTATTTAAGTTAATAATAAATAGGTAACGCGAGACTGCCTTATAGACAGCGGCGCGAGTATAGGGTTTATTTCTTAATTACTAGTAAAAGAATTAGATTTGGACCTTAGCGGCTTATAGGTATATATTGTTTAAAGTATCGAAGGCCACTAGATTCCATACTATAGGGAATAGGCTTTTTCCGTGGCTAGCTAGGACCGCAATAGTTTATAGGACACGTAGGAGATGCGCTTCTGTGCTGCAGAAATTAAGGGGTATAACCTTGTTTTAGGATACCTATGGCTTCGCCAAGTTAATCCGGATATTAATTGGCCTTTGGCCTTATATTAACATCGGAAGTCTTAACCGCGTATTATAGTTAAAGATTAAGAGACTTTCTTAAACTATATATAAGAAGAAGGGTGGGCATATACTATATATGCCACTCTTAATACTAAGAACGGGGACACGGGATATTTATTTTTGGATGTCCGGCTATACGCAGTTAAGGAACTAGAGATTCTATAGGAATATACGGACTTAGAGGATGTTTCTAGTAAAGAGGCTGTATAAACCTTACCTAACCCTATATTGGTTAAGTATAAGATAGATATAGGGGATAAATAACCTCCTTTTAGACCACTATATAACCTATTAGAAAATAAGCTGGCGGTACTGCGTTAATATATAGTGGATAATCTTTAAAAATGATTAATTTAGCCCTTTATAAGCCCGGTAGGGGTACCAATTATATTTATACCTAAGAAGGACGGGACTCTTTGCCTCTGTGTTGACTATTAGGCGCTAAATAAAATTACTGTAAAGAATTGCTACCTGTTACCCTTAATAGGGGAGCTTATTAATAGGCTGTTAGGCGCGAAAATATTTATAAAATTAGATCTAAAAAATATATACTATTAAATCCGGATTAAAGCCGGCAATAAATAGAAAACGGCGTTCTAAATATAGTACGGCCACTTTAAGTACCTAGTGATGCCATTTAGGCTCACTAACGCACCAGCGATATTTTAGGCCTATATTAATAAGGCATTGTTAGGCCTGTTGGATATAATATATATGGTCTACCTTAATAATATTATAGTCTACTTTAATAACTATAAAGCATATATGTACCACGTGTAAATAGTACTAGAAAGACTGTGGGAATATAAGCTCTATATAAACCTAAAAAAGTGCACGTTTTATACTACTAGCATTAATTTTTTAGGCTTTATTATTAGCGTTAACGGAGTATTAATAGAGAAAAGTTGGGTGGACGCTATTAGGAAATAGCCCTACCCTATAACATTTAGAGAAGTATAGGTTTTCTTAGGCACGGCGAACTTCTACTAAACGTTCATTATTTATTACTTATAAGTAATACTCCTAATTATTAATCTACTAAAAGGATTTAAGAATAGTAAGAAGTTAGAATCCTTTATATTTGGGGAGGTTATTAAGTAAGCTATAGACCGGTTAAAGGATTTGTTTATATTGGCGCCTATCCTAATATACTTTTACTAGGAGCTATGTATATATCTTAAAACGGATATATCCGGCTTTACCTTAGGGGCAATTATATCTTAATTAAAAGACGGAAAATAGCATCCTGTGGCGTTTTGGTTAAGGAAAATAACCTTTATAAAGTAGCGTTATATAACGCACGACTAGAAGCTACTCGCGATAATTATAATAATAAAGCACTGGCGATATTATTATATGGGAAGCAATTATCCTATTAAAGTTCTTATAGACCATAATAACCTAGAATACTTTATAACTATAAAGGTATTAAGCGGTTAATAAGTAAGATAGGTAAAGGCACTATTGCAGTATGACTTTAAAATTACGTACCGCCTAGGAAAGATAAATTCTGCTAATAGGTTATTAAGATATCTAGATTATAAGATAGGGAGGATCTAGGATAGTATAGGGGAAATAATCCCCATATTACAAAATTTGCTTAAGAAGAAAGAAGACTCTTTCCCTAAAACTATAGAATTTCGTAGTAGGGCAGAGGTCCCAGTAATACAGCTGCGAAGTAATATAATTATAGAGCCGTAGGATATAGTTATAGACTAGGTTATAAACTAAGCAGATATTATAAAGTTAGCGTACCCTAGAATTAGCGAGAATTCTGCGGGATATGCTAGAGGTACCGCGGCACCTTTGACTTAACGGCGTATTAGCTGCGAGTTTTCGGATCTAAGGGGGATAGGCGAGATACCTATCCGCAGCGTGGCACACTATATAACGGTAGGAGAATCTGCTGGCACTAATAGTTTAAAACATCTCGTGCCACGCCTTAAGTCTGTAATGGCGGTAGGCGAAATAGAAGTAAGTAATCTATATAAAACCTTTTCGGATCTTCTTCTTTAAGCTTAATAAAGGGACGCCTTTGCCTTTAAGGAGAGGTAGAAAGATATAATGGAGACTAACTTAGCCGGAGTTACTAAGAAGCTATAGTAGCAAGACTAAAAGGGTCTATTGCGCTTTAAGGGTGCTGTATATGTCCCGAAGGACCAAGCGATTTAAGATGAAATTTTAAAGGTCTTCCACAACGACCCTCTTAGGGGTCACTATGGTGCTAATAGGACCCTTAAGGCCGTTTAAAGGAAATACTTTTAGGATAGAATGTCTAAAGAGGTTAAGGACTATATATTAAGGTATAATACGTGCCAAAGGATATAGATATCTAGGCATCGCCTATACGGCGAGTTATTAGTGCTTCTTATTCCGTAGGGACCCATATTAGAATTAATAATAGATTTTATTATAGGCTTACCCCCTACTAAGATAAGAACTAGAAAGGTTGCTAACGCTATCCTAGTAATCGTTAATAGGTATATAAAGTTTTCAGGATACTTTGCTGTTATAATAATGATTACAATAGCAGAACTAGCAGACCTGTTTTTAGAACAGTAGCTCTTATTTAGCACGCTAAGGGGAATTATATCTAATAGAGGTACCGTATTTAATAGTGCATTTTAGTCTTTATTCTATCTCTTATTGAAAATACGGCAAAGAATAAGCACTACCTTTTATTCGTAAATAGACGGGCAAATAGAGCGTCTAAATGCGTTATTAGAACACTACCTCCGCTGCTATATTAATTATTAACAGGATAATTAGATATTGTGGTTAGCTTTAGCGCAGTACGTATATAATATAAGTATCCACAGCAGTATAAAAATAACCCCTTATAAAGCATTATTTGGGGTAAAAGCAAATAACCTCTGGAACGTTAAGGACATTATTCCTAAAAGAGAGGCACTGGTGGTGTCTAAAAGAATTAAGTAAATAAGAATTCGTAGAGAGGAACTTAAAAAGCACTTGCTAGACGCCTAGGCTGTGTAAAAAAGGTACTATAACGAAAAATATATGCTGAAAGAATTCGAGATAGGAGACGAAGTCTTACTATTTATAAAAAATATCCAAATAAAACGCATTAAGAAGAAGCTGGATTACCGATAGCTTAGACCCTTTAAGATAGTTAAGAAAACTAAAGGAAACTAAGCCTATAAATTGGAATTACCAAAATCTTATCTAATATATCCTATATTTTATGTTTCCTTGCTAGAGCTATACCGGAAAAGAGATAGTGCGGAACCGCCCCTACCTAGTGAAATTAATAAGGAACTGGAATAGAATATAGAAGATATTTTAGACTAAAGATGGCGCCAGAAGAAGCGCGAATTTTTAGTTTATTAGGAAGGATACTTTTAGGCGTATAATAGTTAGGAACCTAAAGAGTACCTTTAGCTGGGATATAACACTATAATTAAAACCTTCCTAAGAACTATAGGTAAAGACTTAGAAATGGTTCTAGATATGCTATAGGTAAAGCAATAGGGAAGACCCCGTAAATTAAAACTATAGGATTAAGTATAGGCATTAAGAACGGAAACGTTTCGCTATTATAATAGGGATCCTAAAATCCTATAAGAGGAAGCCTATAGGGATCTATAGGAGAACCACTAGGGATAATATTTAAAGAAGACGCTGTTTAAGAAGGAGTAGTAGTACTATAAGAAGTGGCCTTAGGGATTTAGAAAGATCCCCTAGGGATAAAAAGAGAGTATCCGGCCTGGCACCGGAGATATATAGTAGAGTTAATGGTATAAAGAGGAGCAAAAGGATAGCCTATAAAGAATTAGAAATTTTAAGGAATTATAAGGCACCTATAGGAATACTACCCGTTTATTATATATAGGGATTATAGTAGTATACTGCGTTTATATAGATTGTTACTGAAGCTTAGAATAAAGGCATCCCTAAAGTATAAAGTTAATTCCTAATAATAGGGCATCTTAGAGGTATCCGAGAGGCACTATATAAAGCTATTTTATAAAAAGAAGGAAAGAGCTAGATAATAACTTAAACACTAGCAGTAGTAATAGGAGCCTCTTCTTCTATCTTAACATTATTATTAATAGTATTATTGGCTCCTCTATCCCTAGAAGTATTAGCACTTCTACTAATATTTTTTTTAAAATGACGGGTACTAAAAGGACTAGTACGGGCGGGAGACTGGCGAGGAGAACATTTATCTTAACCTTTATTGCTATCCTTAGTATCCCTAGGTTCCAAATCGGCGTCTAAGTAGGGATTAGAGAAATATTGGCTAAAGGAGTTAGTATAGTTCCTAAGTAAGTTACTAGAGAAACTTACTTGGCTAGAGTAGCCCACGTAAGAGTATAAATGTTATTATTAATAAGGACGAGCTGTTTATATATATACTCCTAGACACTATATATCTAAGAACGTTACGTCTCTATAGTAGTAGAAACCCTTATAGAATTAAAGAGTCTGCGAGTAAGGGAAGATACCTTCTATCCCCGCCTATTACTATTAGGATATTGGCGGAAATTTTAGATAGCGCGTTAGAGCCTATAAGTCTTATACGTATAGATAGCGGGGATTTAGCATAATTAGCGAAATCTAGAATAGGACGGAATGGGAAATACTAGAACGCAGGTTTTTCTCCTACTACGATAATGGGAGCACTTAGATTTATTTTTGTTGGAGTAAGGCATCTTATAGACGTGGGAAGGATCCTACGTAGGAGTATAAACGCAGCGATAATAGCATTTTAGGGAAACTGCTATAGGAGCAATAGACGCTGTCTGGGGCGTTACTGGGAGATTAACGATACTGCCGCTAGTCTAGGGACGCGCAGAAGGACCCTAAGCTATTATAAGAGAATACTCTAAGAAGTTAGTATTGTTATAAGAGATAAGGTAGGGATCCTATTACTTATAGACGCGTTAAGAAAAGATAATAAGGTAGTAATGGAAGTACGGCTAAAGATATAGAAGCTAAAAGGCGAGATATAATAAAAACAGCCTGCTTAAGAATGAGACGAATAGTGTTGTTAATAAAAGGATGAGGGAGAGACGATAACTTATAAATAGAAAGAAATTAAAATAAAAGACGTTATTATTAAGGCCTATTTAAATAAATGGGAATGGTGGTTAGTTGACGCGTCGCACTAGATAACCTTTAGATCTATTTATAACAAATTTCTAAAATTAGAGAGGTGAATCCTACTAAATTTTTATTACTATTATTGAAATCCTATTACGAAAACACTATAAGGAGCTAGGGTAGGAAAAGAGTAGAGGAATGAAAGATAAAGTAAAGTTCCGCGCTAGTAAAGAGCCGGCGATGAGTTGCATTATAGAGTACCTTTCTACTAAGGGTTTCCCTAGTGGTTTTAGCCGAAACTCTATAAAAGCTTAGTAGAGGCGAAGTCTTAGAGGACTAAGATCTTAGAAGGGGAGGCAATTATAACGGAATCCCCTAAGAGGTACATATCCGATAAAATAGTAGGAGGTTTTATTTATATCCTATTTATATTCTAGAAGATATAGTTAAATAGGTTAAAAGCGAAAGGTTTTACTAGCGTCTTAGAAGAAACATATAGGAAGCTGGTTCCCCTCTAGAGAAGAACTAGTAATTAGTCTTTAAATAGAAGTGATTAAAAGCATTTATCCTTTAATACGTGAAACTTATTCTACCTTTAACTTACCTTTAACTTACCTTTTACTTACTAGTGATACTGTTGATTAGATAATTATACGTTCCGGTTAAGCTGGCCTCTTATATTAACGAACTTATTATCTAAGTACTTTAAGTACTTACAGGTCTGCTTAGATATAGTCTTCCGCCGTTTCTTATATATAGGCTTACCGCGTAAAGACTGGCGAATTAGGGTATTGGTGATGCTGGGAGGGTTTATACTCTACTTGCGCGGTATTTAGTATAGTATTTCTATAATTAAATACTTAGCTGCAATTATTAGTATATAGATAGCTAGATATTATTAAAAGAACTTATAATCGGTACTCTTAAGTATAAATTCTACTTTACTTCTGTGGTAGAGCATATATTGCTAAAATGCGGCTTATAATACCCCTTATTAGGTAATATAAGCCTCCTTATAGGATTTAATATCGACTTATATAATTTAATCCTTGTCTAAGTTAAACCCTACTAATACTATAACCTCTTAAAATAGCGAAAAACTAATTTCTTTAATTGTTAGAGTTTCTGTATTGGCTTTTATAATATTATAAATCGTGTAAAGCTCTATAGTGTTTTAGATGGTTAAGTTTATTCTTTAAAATTAAAAGGTTATATTTTTAAGCAAAAGCGGCTTACCTAATAATGTAGGGCCTAGTGATTCTAAGATTTGCTTAAAAGTAAATATAGGCGCTAGCGTTATTATAGGTTCGAATTTGGTTTAAATCTAACTTTTAGGTTCTAACTTATTTTGCCGTTTTATAGTATTAGTTCTCTAAGATATTATTAAAGCAATAATAGTATCTTTAGACCAGCTTTCTAAAACACCTTCCCTTTTAGGCAAGTTGCCAAAAACCCCCCAGACAAAGTCATTATATAGTACTTTATCTTTAGTAGTATAAAATACGACTTTATTAAGCCTGACCTCTACTATACCATCTAAAATTATCTTTTTAATTTCCTTAAGGCGACAAGTATTAATTTCCTATCCATTTATAATATCTGAGTCCTTTATAGTAATGCGTAAAGATACTAAAATAGGATAAAGAAGAAGTAGAGCGTTGCTATATAAGAGCGAAAGAATTTAGTTAGTATTTAGTAAAGGTATAAGTCTAAAGTAGGTAGGTAAGACAAACCTATTATAAGAATTAATTAACTAGGTAAATTACCGCAGTTCTAGGGTATAAGTCATAGCTTAAAGCAGTAATTAGCGGTTAAACTAATTAATTAACTAATTAATGTCGCGTAGAGGTGCTGTATAAGAGTTAGTTAAGGTAGTAAAGGTATCTGGCACTAAAAAGCAGAAGGAGCGTATTATAACCGTCTACTGTAGCAACGTAGACGGCAGCTATATTATACCTCTATAGATTATTAGAAGAGTAAAGAATCCTTAATATTTTAGCACGCAGCGCAGCAACCTTAGAGGCCTTAACTTCGCCTAGAGGTTTAATAAGAAGGCCTAGATAACAGCGTTAATATTCCTTAATTATATTAAGTGGTTTAACGGCTTAATAAGCGGTAGAAAGGTCCTCTTACTTATTAATTCCACTCTTGGCTATACTGGGGGTATACTTATAATATTAGAGCGCGCTAGCTTGCTTAATACTAGGGTCAAATTCCTGCCTAAAAACGTCACTTCTCTCTATTAGCCTCTAGATTAGGGTATAATTCGAACCTTTAAAGCCTATTACCGCCGCTACTAGCTGTCCTATATAGTAGATCAGGTAGAACAAAATAGGAACCCCCTTAAGACGATAAACGTACTTAGGGCCGTTTAGTAGGCTATTGCAGTATAGCATAAAATTAGCCCTTAAACCGTGATAAATTGCTTTATATATTTAATAATCTTTAGACCTTATAAGGACCCCTAGGGTATATTAAGCGGGTATAGCGAGCCTTAGCTTGAGGCCGAATTAGAGGTATATTTATAGTAGCTTAGCCAAGTAGGGCAAATTAGGCAATTAATTTCTATTAGTAACTTTATTAATATAAATAGGGAGGACGCTTTAATAGAGCCTAAGGCCTCTATATTACAGAAAGCAATTAAAGCCTTAATTATTGCTTTATATAACGCGCCAGATAATAAAGAAAGCGATAAGGAGGTTAAGTTATAAGTTATTAAGCTTAATAAGGCTTTAGATACACTAGAGCGCCTTAAGCTCTATAAGGGGCAGTAAGAGGATAGTAATAAGACTCTAATTAAAGCTCTCATAAAGGCAGAGAGAGTAATTTGAGGCTATTAAGCTGTATAGGTAAGGCAGACAACTATTATAAGCTTCTTTAAGTAGTTATAGATAGAGAGAAGAGTTGATTTAGCCCCTTACAGCAATTAATAAGTGAGCTCGCAATATAACGTTTCTATACGGCATAACGTTTAAACCCCCTACTACCGAGCTAAACGGTATAGCGAGGTTTTACTGTATATCACTACCTATACTACTTTTAGTACAACTTTATAAGTGTATATAATTTGTTTATAAGGAAATATCTTATTATTACTGCATTATTATAACCTTTAGTATGCCGTTCTTTAAATCTAGTTAGAACCTCTAGGTCCTCTTCTTATTTTAGTCCTTTAAGCCACTTTACTCTTAGCGTGCCTACTCTAGGCCTATTAGTAACTTTTTATATAGGTACTCTAACCCTTAATCTACCTAGTGTTCTTAACCCTTAGTAGCCTCTTTATTCTTTCTACGCTTTAATTTAATTTTTAAATCTTTTTTAGTCTTTTTTTAGTCTACATTTAGCTATAGAATCCTTTAAATTTATATACTTTATAATTCTAGTGTTAATTGTTTAACCTTAAGGCTAAATACTTTATTTACCTACTATGGGTACTTCTAACTCCTTTTTAAGTCGTACCCCTACTTTAGTCTATTTAGGTCCTCTTACTTTCCTTATTTTTTATTAAGAATTTTAGGTTTTATTTATCTCGTCTTAAAAGTCTTATATATTAGGAATTGTTATCCTATACTTATTTATATATCTTTAAACTAAGCTACTACTCTACTTTATCGATTTCTATTTATTATAGGTCCTTAAGCTTATTTTATCCTATTTTAGGAATCTTAAGCATCTCTTATCTTATCTTAAAAATCTTAAGCCTATAGCCTTTTGCCTTTATTAAGTGCTAAAGTAATTTACTTTTTTTTTTTTTTTTACGTTTTATAAAGTAATAGATATTATATCTAATAAAGCCTTAATCCCTATTGCTAATTCTTCCTTTATAGTAGATTTAACTTCTACCTCTATTATAATATCTCTAAGGTCTATATACTCCTAGTAAGCTGCCTTTATTACCTTATTATTGCTAAATATTTCGCCTATATTAAATTTATTATCTTTAATATCTAATTTATATAATAGTTTGTTAGTTCCTCTAAACTTTAATAATTTTAGCTCCTATAGCTAATAGCTTACGCTATACTTAGCGTCCTTATAAATTTAGTATACGTTATTATAATAAAATGCAAAACTCTTAATTAAACATTCTTTAGTTCCTTATAGTATACTATTGTCCCTCTATATATAGTTTCTCTAACTATCTTTATAGTTTCTAGTAAAATAACCCTATTGTTATGGACCTTATATTAGCAGTAGTAGAACTACTAAGAAGAGATATAAATGGACTAGTGGTAAAAGCACGGGAGGTATTAGAGCTAGTCAAACTATAGAATAAGGAGTAGCTAAGTTATATAGTAAGTCACGTTATAAGTTTAGAACGTAGGAACGTGGGAATATAGGAACGTAACGTACCGGCAATATAGTAGTTAAGGATATTAAAGGAACGTCGCTACTTAGGCCTAGGCTATTAAAGCTTAAAGTTAGGAATGGAAATCTATTAAGAATAGAAAATCTTACCTTAATGTAACTACCGCTCTTAATACGCATGCATTAATTATAAGGACTAAAGGTATTAGATCTAACGTAGTACGTCTTATTATAAGCCTCTAGAATCCTATTATTAGATTTTTAGTTTTTTAAAGATATATAGGCAAAATTGTTTAAGTAGGACTAGTACTAGTTGCGGGTTAGTAGAGGTTGGAGTTCTATATATAAAGGTAGGGCTAGAATACACTATAGAATTTACTTAAAAGAGCAGTTAGTAGGAGATTAAAAGGGTATATTAAATTAATAATAAAAAAGAAGAAAATCTTAATAATATATTAAAGATATATCCAAAATTGGACGAAGGTTAGTAATAGGAAAAGGATTAAGCTTGATAAGTAAAGTGTCTTTATACTTTACCATCTAATACCCTTTTAGTAAATAGCCGTAACCTTGCCGATATAACTCCGTTATAATAGCGCCATTTAGAAGAAAGGAAATACATATATAAGCTATTTAGCTATTACTTCCTTATAAAAACTAAGTATGCAACTAGGGGAAGGCAATTAAGACATTAATTAAAGACGTATATAGGTTAAATAATACCTAAATAATACTATAGTATTGAAGATTAACATTACAGACGTTCTTAACAATTATATAATAGCTATAGTTGCTATTACACAGTGTCCCTATTTGCTAGGTAGTAGAGCTACACTAAATAAACAGTATAGGACTACTAGATTTAAAAGTATATACACTAAATCTTAAGAGATAAGTCACTTTAACTAACTAATTAATACCTTAACCGCATTTAATAGCCTAAGGGTAAATATAGAAGTAATATATTAGTAACGTAGGGGATTATAAGAAAAGTATTTATAAGAAAGGATTATAGACTATATTTTAATAGTTAAAGACAACGGCAAGCTAAGGCTCTATATATTAAATCCTATACTAAAAGGTTTTATAGAACTATACTAGGATACTAAATTACCTATAATACTTATAATTAATTACAGACTAGTATAAAGGCTTAGAAGTAGAGTTGTATAAAATTTCCTATATTAGCCTAAGTAGTTACTAGTATACTTCTAGTAAGCTTCTAATAGGTCTTCTAGCAATCCTTATATCTTTTCTTTAGTTATATTTTTTCCTTATTAAGGTATTTTAGGAGTTTAAAGTAGGGGTTAGATAGATAAATACTATATAGCGGTATGCTAATATTTCTCTAAACCCCTTCTAGGATAAGCCCTTATAATCTCCCTCTACCGTAAGGTAATAGCAATTAGGGGCTAACTATAAGAAAGGGGGGGCAATATAAGGGATATTATTGCGGATACCTTAGGTTGCCCTTAGGACAACCCCTAGACGCCCCTTAAATAGTCGCTAGTTATATACTAGAGGCACGTGCCTATAGTATAGTCTCTATAATCCCAGAGGCCTTACCTCCTTAAGGATTTGTCTCTCTTACTAATCTATTCTATTTTATAATCGTGTCCTTATAGCCCTTTATTTATAAAGTCCCCTTATATATAACTAGTAACTTATAGGCAACTAATAAGTAGGGCTATAGTATATACTAGTAATAAAGCTTAATTTAAAAGCACCCTTTCTAGACCTAGTTTATTGCTTTGGGCTATCTTAGTAAACTATTTATATATTAGGTAATAGGTCCGTTTATAACTAAGGTCCTTTAACTAAAGGTTATAACCTACTAGTAACCTATTAGTAATAACCCATATTAATAACTTATACTATTCTATATATATACTATATAGGTATAGTATAAGGCAAAAGTATAATATTAGCGGCTGTTACGGAACCCTACCGCAGGCGCCTCTATAGGAGACCCCTTAGCAGAGCCCCATGCTCTCGCGTACACCTCGCGTATAGCCTACGTCAGCTACGCGTGGTATATTACCTCCTTACACCCTTAACCCTTACGATTAACCGCGCAACGTCTTGTAGACTCCTCGAATATATACGTTCTATAGCTATGCCTCCGTCCTATAACAGCGGCGAATTTAATAGGTATACTGCCTTACCGCCTAGGCGTTTAGCTATATATAAGTAATCTATAACCTACGCTAGCTAGTACAAGGCTAAGATTATAGGGTTAGTGGCGGATTTAATAGGTATACTGCCTTATTGCCTATGCGTCTAGCTATATATAAGTAACCTACCCTACTAGAAAAGTATACGCAATTGGTAGAATTTGGTAGAATTGACAGAGTTAATAGAATTTAGTAGAATTTAGTAGAATCTTTATATACTACGTAGGTATCTTAAAGGTATAGTACTCGTTAACTAAAATTAACTCTACTTTAATAAATAAAGAAGGTCTTATATTTAGTATAGGATCTACTATTTCTATAGCTAGTTCTACTACTATATCTAGTTTATTAAAAGTGTTAATACTATTAGTAATAGATCTTATTAAATAGGACTAGCTAATAATTATATAACTATAATATAAGCCTCTTATCGCTACTATCGTTAAAAGGAGAGCTTAATTTATCTATACTATAAGAGTTACCTTAACGGTGCTTATAACTGCCTAAAGATGCCTTTATATCTTTTTTATCCTCCTTATTCTATAGGTGCTTGCTATACTTAATCTCTAATAATAGGGATAGATCTAGTATATTAACTATAGCTTTCTGTAACGTGTCCCGCCTCTATATCACTATACGGCCAAAAAAAATAGAGTGCTTATAAACTTGTCACAAGCGCGGCGGGATCTAATATACTCTTACACTTTCTTCTATTCTATTGCCTCTAACTAGCGTATTTAGTAGTAGGGTAGTATTAAGTAGTGCTTTAAGTTAAATTTAAAATAGTATATAGTACCGTGCTTTTTATTCTTATAGTGCTATTAAAGGTAGTAATAGCGTTTAAGCAGTGTATATAGATACTTACTTCCAGCTTCTACATATTTATGCCGTTTAGTAGCCTCTTTTTATACTTCAATAGTAGTTAATACCTCCTTTTTAATAGTAGCTTCCTTTACTATACCTTTATAATTCCTATTAGAGGACTCTACCTCTTTATTAGCCGCTGCTTTAATTAAAATATCTATTGCTAGAAGCGCTACCTTAACAGCCGCAGTAATATTAGCGTCTTTAGTATTAGTAAACGCATTAATAGGTTAGTAGCGGCCTTATATTTAACTATAAGATTAACCCTCTATGCTATTATTACGTACTTTAACTATACCTCTATTATTCCCTCTACTTCGCGTTATTCGTCTATATTGCTTACCTCTTTAGATATTATAAGATCCTTTAGACTTAATAACACAATAATAGTAGTTAATTAATTAAGTTAGAAAGAATAAAAACCGTAATATTTATTAGCTTAATACGTATTTTAGGTAATAAACTCCTAGTATTTAAAGGCTCCGAACGGGATAGCTAGAACGTTATTAAATATCTTCGTGGTATTAGAGTATACGATTATATTTAGAATAAAGGTTTAAATATCTTTAGGCTATTCTACAACAGTAAAAGGCGTTGGTATAGGTAGTATAGGTTCAACAGTAAGGTCTACTTCTTTAAGCGCTTTAGAAGTGTTCTTTACAGTATTCTTGGGTGCTTTAGCTCTCCTCCCATGCGTTATGGCGCTAATTAAAATAGGAAATAATATAGGCTTTAAATGGCTTTAAAAAATAGGCGACGGTGATATATTAGCATGGAGTTGTTGATCATGGTTTCTGACATTTGATTGTCTTTTTCCGAAGCGATTAAACGATCTTTTGCAGATGACTGTAACATCAGGCTCCAGCCTCAAAAAGCAACCAGACCATATAAACACCACTCACCCAACTTACCTCTTTCAACACCTAACCTCGCAGCATTCCCCCACTCATACTTTGCCCGATGGTAACACTACAGCTTCCAATGGCTGCAGAACGTCCATCCCTTCTCGATCTACCAGCGGAACTGCGCCTCGAAGTATACGCCTACTACTTCGCGCCAGACGCCACGCTCCCCACACCGCCTCTCCAAACCTCACCTCTCGCCCTCGCCCTCACCTGCCAGCAACTCTACCACGAAACGCACGCTCTCGCTTTCGCCAGCACCACCTTCCGCACCAACGCATGGCAGATTTCGGACCTACTCATACAACTACAGGACGTGCGGGCGCGCTACGTCCCCCTGATAACGCGACTGGAGGTGCTCGTCGGGCCGCTCGACTCCCCGTGCGAGGTGCCGCTCGAGGGGACGGGACTGGTGGGCGTCGAGGAGCTGTACATTACCTTTGTGGGCCCCCCTGGGTCGGGCTTCCGCGAGGACACGATGGTCAGCAACTTCGAGACGCTGCTGTGGGCGACGGTGACTCGTTCCGCGAGCCGCCGGCTTCGCAAGATCCGCATCGTCCACGGCGCCCTCATCCGCAGGTGCGATATGGTGAAGCTAGTTGCTGGTGTACGTAAACGGCTGGGGCACGGGATGGGATTTTGGCGGAGCAGGACGGTGAGTGAGGAGGCGGCGTGGCGGGTTGAGGAGGACGCTGAGGAGGGCCGGTGGAGGCTGGTGAAGCGAGGGAAGAACGGGCAGGCAGGCATGGAGGTGGTGCTGCTGTTCGGGGAGACCATCCGGGAGGCAGAAATGTACAGAGAGGTGCAGAAGGAGCTGCTGCAGGAAATTACCGACGAGGTTAGCATCAACCGTGGTGCATAAGTACGTGCAGTGTCATTGAAAGGAAGCTGACCGGTGATCCTTATTTTTGCTGAAGAATGATAGGATTCTCGACCATCTGCGCGCCTTGGTCCCGACCGGCGGTAGATCTGGAGCGTTTGGAAATCAGATCCTTATTTACAGAACTGGAGTGAACACTTTGTCAAACAGGCTGACTGAATATTACTATCATCCCCGCATACGAATGTTAGGCGACAGTCATGTACGCGTAAAGCATGAAGTAAATTTTTCAGTATCCCCACCTGCGGCCATTCTCAGATCCTGAGGATGTAGGTTGGTTCTGCTGTGTAGCCTTGGTAAGAGGCAAAATGCACAGCAGCATGCATGAAAGTGGGGAACAACCGACACTTGGACCCTCGCTAGCCTCTTCACCGTCTCAATTCAGCAGCAGAGACGCCACGTCGCTCAATAGATTTCTGCACAGCACCGCCAAAATGGTACTCGTAGCTAGGCAGCGATCGACACTATTCCTATCTGACTCTCTGCCGCAACCATCCCTGCCGTGCTTATTTTTACTGTCTCGAGCATTCCTCCCGCTCTCCCAGGGCCTTGCCACAAGCATCGTAAGCTCTGCTCCAACCTTCCCAAAGCGACACCATCGCGCTACCTCGATCGGCACCGAGGGATGGAAGCAGCCCCGGCCACCGCCGATCCCGCCTCGGACCTTTTCCCTAAGCCTAATCCCCGGCTTTTGGCGTGCCCTAAACGAGGACGACCGCGAGTGCCACCGACTCGTTCGCCCTGCCACACCCCCAAGAAAACTATTGACTACCCAGTCCAATAGCAGCGCCGTCGTGGCATTTCCTAGCTCCTGAGCCCGGCCCCAGGGTTCTGAAGCGATGATCTCCAAGGGTACATCGCAGACTTCCTAGGGTGAATGTGTTGGATTTTGCAGAGTCAAAGCCAACTAGGTGCCATTTTACTTTGTTTTCAAATCTTGGAAGCTCTGCGGGAGCTTTCCGGGTCCCATTGGTTCTTTTCCTCCGAACTACGCACGTGTACTAGATGTGCGTGACATTGGCAGACGATAGAAGCCTTGCGCGTGTTCAAAGGGTCTATTGTTGCCAATTCCAAATCTCCAAGAATCCACTTCATTCCCCTTGCATAATTCCGTACCGTAACAATTGCATAACATTTCCATAACTTTCAGACACAAAGAAACACGCGTGAACGGAAACCGAGAAGCGGCTCCGGCTGTACACTTCAACAAGGGAAAGCAAAAAGGAACAGGCTGCAATGACATTGACAAGTATATAAAAGAAGCGCAGACAACCGCCCTGATAACAAAATTTCGTTTCCCCGGGTATAGTGAAGTTCATCCTTTTTTTTACACTGCCTTGACGCGTTGGGCCAGATGCGAAAGCCGGTCTCTGATGCCGCCGGCCAGACGCGTGTTGAAATCCTCCTCCTTCATAACTTCGAGGCAATACATGATCGTGTCCGAGGGGACCGCCAAAGAGATCAAAACACCCTTCCTTGTTGAAAGCATTGGGGTTCCTTCCTTGAATTGCAGATAGCGTACAATGGACGTATGTTCGGGATGCATGTTGTCAATGGCAAACATGGAATCCGAGAATGGAGTGAGCGACTTCTGGGAGTCGGGCGACTGCGTGGCGTTGTTGGCCGTGCTGACCATCCACAGGATGAGCGCGACGCGGTAGATGACAGCGGGGAACCAGAGCGGGCGGTTGGGCTCTGGCATCATGCGCACGAGGCGGATGATTTGGCCGCAGTGGAACCAGATGCGAGAGGTGCTGCCAATGGAGCAGGTGCGCGCCCATGATGTCGCCAGGAATTGTTCCTGGGTGACCTCGCCCCGGGAGAAGGCTTCAACATCGGGGAAGTGGGTCATCGTGTTGAGGCAGACGAGGTGATACATGACGAGGTTGGAGAGGAGAATCGGGCAGACGTCTTCAACGCTGCGCATGCGCTTGCAGCACAGTGCGTACCAGTCTTGCAAGATGGATTGCACCTCGCGGATCTGGACGAACAGCCTCTGCGCGTGGCTGCTGCTGGCGTCGCCGGCAAAGCAGCCTAGGCATTGGTGAAGGTGGCACACGAGGGCTTGAACTGGGTGAAGGAGAAGGCGTAGTTGTAGCTTAGTAAGGTCTCGAGACTCATTAAGAAGGTCTCGGGCCATGAGACGTTTGAATAGGTCATAGAGGGATGGAGGGGTCTTTGTCTGGCTTGGGTCTGAGTCATCGTAAACTGTCGCCAATGCAAGGGACCAGTTGTCGGCAGAGCTAGCTTGCCACAGTACCTCCTTATCAGGAAGAGCAGCAGTGAGCTCCGTGATGGCGAGATTTGGAGGCTGGTCGTGAAAGAGGCTCAATTCCTGGTCGGCGATAACCCAGGAGTATACCAACCTGAGATTCAATTAGTACGTTGATGAAGTTACATTCGGGGAGACCGAAACTCACCGATTCATGCTCTCATGCTGCTTCCACTTCTTCCACTCAATTTCGGTGCCAAGTAGGCCATCGAATTCAGCTAGAGAGTTTTGTCGGTATGCCAAAAGTCCGGAACGCCGGAGCATCTGTTACATTGTTAGAGAATGCCGTCAACCCAACCGAATGCAGTAAGCACTAACCGTAAGGTACAGATCTGATTGGCTCTTGGCAACCTGAAAATGGTCAGTTCATCCACGAGAACTTTTTTTTTTCCAATTTTCCAATGGTTTCAGGGGTAGAACTCACATCCATATGCCATTTCTCGCCGCTCCATGCAGCTAAGTTGACTGAAAGGAGTGCAGATCGGAGAACCGTTGGGTTTTTCCAAAGAGAGAGATCATTATCAGTAAGATCGGTCAAAAGTATGCGGCAAGATTCGGTCAAGCCGTTGGTAAGATAGCCTGCTTCCATGGTGGGTGTAGCTGATGCGCCTGCTGCGAGGATGAGGAGAAGTAGGAGGCTCGACGCGTTCTTATTATCTGCGGCCAGCAAGTCCTTGGGGTCCAAGACCCCCGCTGAGAAGTTCGGGTAATATGGCTCAAAACGACAGCTGTAAGACTTGAAGAAGTACTCTAGAGTCGTTGTGGAAGGAGAAGTAGCAAAGCCCTGATCTAGATCCAACGCCCGGTTGCTGTTGTTCGTCGAAAATGACGCTGACGGATCACTTGTTTCGAATATGACTCGGGCTTTCCGAAGTAGCTCCCTTGTCGTGGTCATCAATGCGTCCCTGTTAGATCCCCTGAGAGATTCAATCCTGAGATTGTTATTAAAGGCATCATTAAGGCGTGCCGCCGCTGTTGGTTGGATCGAGTCTCGCCACACGTTGGGATTCTTAGGAATGTTTTCTAGGCCCTCTAGATATGTTTTAGAGGTGCTGAGCTCTGAAGGGTTTGGCTCTCTAGGGTTACACCGAAAACATGGCCATTCGTCCTTGAATGCCAGCATCGAATCGTGATCCGCAATTGAAAATTCGCTTACTGATAATGAAGGAACTGATCTTGCATGCGTCCGGTGAGGCGAAGTCGTTGGTGGTACCGACCAGCTGGGTAACGAAGATGGCGATTCGCACATAGGAGGAGCTTGGGGGCGGAATATCTGACTGCCCATGAATCCCGAATCGGCTTCAGACGGCGGCCAGAAGGGTTGGTATGATGGGTCGGGGGATATCAGCTCCGGCATTTCGGCCTCTCCGAATCCTAGACCAAGAGGAATTTGCCCCTCATCAGCCCATAGTTGGGGGTTCAAATACTGCTCGAATGAATCTGTGATCATTGGCAACGACTCTCCTCCAGATAGGAATGAATCTGGGGTTTGGGGAGTTAAGCTGCCGGAGAGATCGAACTCGCCGTTATCCATGAGGGGAAACATGGCGAGACTCGGGTCTGGACTGCTATAATCCGAGTAAACGTCACTGACACTGCCGGAGTGAAAAGGAGAAAGAGGGTTGAGGGCTGGCATGCCAGATAGCTCTGGCTGCCGGTTGCCATATTTTGCGGGAGAAGGTATGTCCATTGGCTGAGAGGGCTGTGAGAAGTGTGTATGCTCGGAGGCTGGCACGCTCCGTGGTGAGGATTCTTTTCGGAGCGTTGGAATAGATGAAGTCGATGAGTATTTTTTGGATTGGACAAGCTGTTTCTTGGCCTGCCGGTAAACATTATCAGACGTTCGTCTTGTCGACCTCGCTTCGCAGACCAGTCCTTTCGCTGTGCAACGAGAACATGATGGAACCTTGGCAAAATGGAGCTCGTCAGCACTACGTAATTCCGTGGTTTAAAGACCAATTGGGATCAGACGGTTCACTTACAGCTTTGTCACACTTAGTTTTCGCCTTAGCACAGATTGTGCAAGCAATGGGTCTTCGTTGGGTCATATTGACTTCGTGTCTTGGAGGTAGATTGTCGTTTTGCAGGTTGTGAACCCGAGGAAGGCTGTAGTAAATTGTGTTAGACTGATCCATTGGGATAAGACGATGTTGCGGTGGAGGAGCTCAAGTTATGCAATTTTGATTTCCAGAGGTAGCTAAGGATGAGAGTGTGGGTGTGGTACCTTCTTATGAGTTTACAAATGAAAGACGGATTGGTTGTAATCTTGGTGTCTGAATTCAGGATTGGATTCCTAGCTTTCTTAGCGAAATGAGATAATGGAATATGTGAAGAATGCACGAGGTTGCATGATGCTGGGGTGAATGGCTATCAAAGTTCATTCCATTGGGATACTTACGGTTGAATAGATGGTTGTTGGAATGATCTAGGTTAGGGAATCTGGACCACAATATATCCGTAGATCATAACGAAGACCAGGCCTTGGGACTGAGGTTTATTGCCCGAGTGGAAGAGGTAAGCTCTTTATAATGGCGAGTAGCTTTATGATTGGAGTCCAGCAGGTTGAAGCGAACGTGGGAACACCAATGCTGATCTTAGGTTGCTAGGAAGGGATCAACGGTATTGCTTGTAAGCTTGGAGAAAGCAAAATGCACTGAAAGTTTCAGCTGAGTGTGCGACTAGGGCGTAACTGCGTGCTGACAGCTCCAGGGTGAGACAAATTTGGACCACGGGTACCCCTCCCTGTAGGTGCTTGTGTACCTTACCACACACCATCCAGCCTCTACCAGTCAAGCGAATCCTTTAGAATCCGGGTCTACACAAGCCACCAACTGTCCGACCCTGCCCCGTCTAGCCAGTCATATTGTCCACTAGTTCCCGTCCCGCTTCCTTCGAGAAGTCTTCTTCTGAGCACGTTTCGTGCCCATCACTTCTAATCTGATGGCCCTGCATGCACCTGCATGCTCCGCCCCAGACCCAAATTGCCCTACATCGTCATACCCTTGAGGCAGGGTGCCAATGGTGCTGCAACGAAGTCGTTTCTTACGCATCGCGGCTCGCTGGATCGGGCCTCAGGTCAGCGGGTAACTCGATACGGATCCGCGCTGCCTAATGGCACTCCAACGCCCTCGAGCGACTGACGGGAGGATGGCACAGGCCCCCGGAGCCTGTGCACCATCATGGCTGTGATTATGGGCTGCAACTGAATGTTTGGAGCAAAATAGTCACAACGTATTTCGGGGATTGTTTGTGGGAGCTGAGCGCCACGCCGCAGCGCACGGCTTGCACCCACCAGCCTCGCGCCTTTCTTCCCCACCAGCCCCCAGCGGCAGGGGCCAGGTGGATTGACGATCCAGCTTTGGCGCTCTTAGCCAAAGCCCACGCTGCAGACGGGATTCGCCCGTGGCGTAATCGGGCGCCGGTTGTCCTGGCCCGTCCTCGAGAACAAATTAACTGCCTTTCTGTTATCAAGCATAAGTGCCTAAGGACCTTAAGGAGCGGGGTTGCCTAAGAGCCGTTTTCGGATAATATCAAGTTGGTGAGACGGCAACAGGGTTCAGCACGAGGCCTATGACGCTTCGATTTTCTCGGACAATTACCAGATATGGGTCTTTGCATTCTTTTTCCGTAGCCTATGCCTTGGCCTTGTCTTGGCCTTGCCTTGACCATGTTAAGCTCCACTGTCCAAGCTATTAAAGTCACGTTTTCAGACAGGTCTGCTCTCTACCCTGCCGCCTAAAGCTTACGCTCACACTGTCGGCTACGGCCCGTCGAGAAATCACTTGCGGACTCTCTTGAAGTTTATCCGTCTTAGAGAGCAAATGAAACAGGGCTGTGAATAAGGTATTGTGGCGCCCTTGGCTTGTTTCTTGATCACGATAGTGCTCAAACACTTTCTTGGCTCCGACACGATATCATGCATATTTTTTTTGCATAATGATTCCTGTATCTGAGTGGAAGCTATTTTTTATCTGTATTAGATTTGGCGCATGTCGCGGGCGGGAATAGTTGCCAACATCGCGCCAGCCTCGCTGGCCGCACTACTTCAAAGGATGAGTTTTCGACACTACACAATGTAACGATAGCTCCTTACTGGACTGCACGTCCGCGAGGCTTGCTTCTCCCATAGGTGGTTACTGGAAGGACTCCTCGCTTGCTGAGAACCCTTGTTTGCGGTCAATGGGTTGCTGGAAGCTCAACTCCGATAGAACCCCAAACCTGAGAGGATTCTTAAGCTGATGTAAAAAAAGTATCCATGTGGCTGGGCTGTGCTGTACCTGACACCACACGTGGAGTTTATTCAGTATCCACAACAAAATAGCAGCGTTTCCAGGAATGGGTCTATTACGGACGAGCCAGCTTCGACCCTGTAGTATGACACGAAGTCCGGTAAATACTCAGAGCAAGTATCTGCGGACGAAAATCAGTCACTATGTTTCAGCTTTCCGATCTGACCAAGCTGTCCACGGACTTGGGTGGACTAACGTTTGTTTCAAACGTACTGGAGTGCTGGGTCAATATCTGATTGATCGAGAGTTGTATGTGACTGGGTACTCGCATGGCTTCTAACTGCCAAAGGCAGCCCTATGCTGCATGTCAATCTACGGACTCTCGCTACGTTCCGGTTACAGATACCTCAGGGTTGACATGCGATGGCCATCGAGGTCACGGACTCCGCTCTGAGTAGAGCCGCACATAGACATAACGCCTCTTTCGTAGGAGTACGCCTCGATGTTCTCTTAGCACGTACGATTGTCGCGAACTACGAGGTTGGGTGGTGACACATTTAGGTGCCCTCTAGACTGGTAATCGCTCTTTCGTGCATATGTTAATCCCATGCGCTGCTGAAACTGCAGCTTAGCACATCAATCCTTACGACGCGTATATTGACAATTAGTATTTGATTTTACTGGCCGGCCTGGTTTGTCTATTCGAATGCGGCATAAGGTTCTTGCGAGATCGTTGGCTCGAATTTTGTCGGGTACGCCAATCATATCTCTCGTGCGACCGACACCAACCTAGTATATGTCGGTAGCTATTAGAAGACGGTCATGTTCAAGGTCAGTGATACCGACGTGGGCGTGCTGCACGGTGGCTCGTCACCCGACGCCAAAATATCTCGTGTTGTACGGTAATATCCGTCCTACCTATATCAGGTTTCGCCTTGGATGTTAAGAAGGCGAAATGGTACGAGCATTTCGATGCTGGTTGGTGTCGTTGCGCAGAAGTATATCGGTCTTGAGAGGAACACAAACGCCGCTTGCGGCGTAAATTCGGCAGCAATGTTACTTTCAACAACACCTTCATTTCTTGTGGCATCTTGTATGCGAAAGCCTTGTAGGTCATCAGCGAACTGCTCAGTGTAAATTCGCCAATTTTTTTGTGGTCACGAATACAGTTACTCTTTCGTTATTGTGTTTGATCCCCCAGTTGCTCAGGCTAGAGTCTGCCCCGTAATCCATTTTTAGATGCATACAGAGAGACCTTGGAATGAGGACAGAGCCCAATGAACTTCGCTCCTGCAAACTTCCTGGGCGGAAGCACACTTCCAGCTGGCTCAGTCACACCAGATCTTCTCATACTAAACCAACCGATCGCAAGCTTTGAAGTTTTCGAGAGGCTGTGGCGGCACACGAGGTTTCGGATTTGTGCGGATGGCGGAGCAAATCGATTATACGATATGTTTGATGCCGATCGCAGGAATGTCAGAATCGATTTCGTAAGAGGAAAGTTATTTTAGTCGGAGGGCATTTTGCTGAAACGTTAACAGTTGCCTAGTATTATCCACGGAGATCTCGATTCTTTGAGGGACGATGTACGCCAGTATTATTCCTCTCATGGGGTTGAGGTCTCGCAAGATCCAGACCAATACAGCACTGATTTTGGCAAAGCAATGCGAAAGATCATGTCTGTGGAGTCAACTTCACCTCGCCGAGAGATTTTAGTTCTAGGGACTCTGTCTGGACGCGTTGATCAAGGCCTGGGACTGTTACATGAGATGATCCGCGAGGAGACAGAGGATCCAAATACTAGGCTTTGGCTGTTCTCCGAGACGAATGTATCTTTTATTCTTAAGAGAGGTCGTAGCAATGTCCAGACTGCATTATCAACCGGCTACTTTACTCGCAACGTTGGCATTATTCCAATCTACGGGCCGGCTATCATTACGACTTCGGGGCTGGAATGGGATGTTACGAGCTGGCATACTCGAATGGGATATCAAGTCAGCACAAGCAACCATTCCGTCGAAGAACAAGTGCATGTGGAAACAGACGAGTGTGTTCTTTTCACCATGGAAAGAGAACCGCGACTACCTGGCAAGGAAGCACCACAGCAAGCCATACTAAACGGACAGGATGTTTGATACCAAAGCAATTTTAGAGGGGCTTTGTTGTACGATTATTTTGGGAGAAACATGGGGCGACAAAGCTTAGACGTTTAGAGACGTTTCCGAATCCGTTCGTTTACCTTGGGGACTAGTTTAGCAGTGTGCACCGAAGACATGGGTTGCTGCTTGCTTTCCATAAATATGTCATGGTGATTATGATTTAGCGCGACACCCAATTTCGCGCTTAACAGGCCGCGTATCTCATCCGAGGATAGTCCGGCCATGGGTACCTGCACTTATGTGGTTGAGTGGATAAGAATAATATGAGCGAGCGAGGCGCAGTTCAGAGCTTTAAACACTTAATTATTATCTGACTACTTCGCTGTGATGCCCAAAGCGAGCACCAGCCTTTTTTGGGAGTGCTTGGAAATATTGAGATACGAGATGTTGGATGTTGGTGCGAATAGTCACTCGAAATGATTCGGGAGACTACCGAATGACCGGCGATGGCTTGTTAGGGCAAAGTCTGGGTCTTGTCGCAATTGTTTGGTTGCGACCCCGCGCCCGTCGTTTTCCCAAAGCTGGAAAGGGAGTGGGTTTTGGGCGTGGTGAGCCGCCATGCCGCTCACCCTCAGGGTTCCTCGGCTCGGTTAAAGTGGTCAAAGCTGGAGTGGAGTGCGTCCTTATCTTTCAATGCACCTGTCATGCTTTGGTGACTTGCAGCAGCATTCTACAGCACTCTGTAGCACTCTTCTATCCGGCTGGGATTTTCTTCTTCCATGCTTTTTCTCCAGGCAGTCGCGTCGACATGTTGCTACCTAACAGGAACTGCACAACGGTTCCACCAATGTATCTTACTTGCACCAACGATACATTTAAATGCCTGCAGTAAGCTTGGCGGCCAAATGCGGGGAGAGCTTCCAAGATAGGTGACCCCCCTGAAGGTTGGCGTAGGTGGCGCTCGTTTCCTGTTTCCTTCCTGCTCTTCCTTGGCGGCACGGCCGACATGCCAGACAGGCCACTCGGATCGCTCAGATCGAGACGGCTATCTCCAGCAATGCCGGGAGCATCACTGGTACGTAGCGATCACTGCTCTCCGCCTTCCGACGTCTTTCGCTGAGTCTCAAAGTAAACATCTCTTTTTTCATATTTGACTCATTGTAATCATCATGCTATCCAGTGCATATTGTTCCGTCAATCGCTCCGCCAGCATCTAAGCACTGGCCATTCGCTCAGAGTCCCCGTCATTACGATATCGCAATCCTGCCTTGTTGAGCACCGCGGACCTCCCCAAACGTCACCTTAATATTTTCTCAACGCTTGCACTATCACTTCTGTCGCTACTGTTTCCCATTGTCTGCGGATGTCGTGTTCTATCCGTCACTGTTGAATATTGTATGAGGCCGGGAATATAGATTATTGAGTTATTTATTACAACAAATCAGCGCTGGCATGGCGCCATTGCCGAAGGTCGCATCACAACCTCCAACAAAGGGCGATGGCTTAGCGGAAGACGGCGACACTCAGCAATATGGGAGGTCGTCCTCCAGCTTGAACGTAGAATTGGCTGCGGGAGGAGTCCGGGAATCCGACCGACGAAACAGTCAAGGATCACATCGGTCACCGAGCGCACCAAAACTACTCCGCAAGGAAAGCTCAAAATCAGCATCTTCCCCAAACCCTCGATTCGCAGGTTCAGCCAACCCACCACCTCCACCTCCCGATCGTCGAACCTCCTACGCTCCCGCTGTATCCTCTCCTTTAAACCCTACAATTCCTATAGAATCAGTAGAGGCGAGGATCGACAATGAACGAAAGACAAGTGATGAGTCCAATTCCTCGACATCACCACCCCAGGACGGAGGTGGTAATGGAGAGACCTTCACTGGCCGAACGCCGCCTCGCCCGTCTCTTCGTCGGCCGATAGTGTCGAAATCTCTTGAAATGACCGAGGCAGAGTCACTGTACCGGCAAAATGCTCTAATGAGCGTGTGGGACTTGGGTTCTGATTATTCTCGATACTTCAATCCTTTTTCGGATAGTCGACGGAGTTCGTTTGTTGAAACATCTACACCACTACCTCGCCGTAATACCGTAGCCGGGCCCAATGGTCTGAGCTTGCCCTCAGGTTCCTCCGGCACCCCGGGACTGGCCCCGAATCCATTTAGCACGCCCCGTGCTTCCACCACAAAATTGAATTCTGATGCGGAGGCTGAGAAGAGGTTTTCAATGTTCTTGGATGATAGGTTGGGAGCACCAATTTTGGAAGAATCGGGTCATACTTTTCGTCTCTATGCACACGAAAAAGAGGATGATGATGATATGCATCTACCGCAGCCTGACGACGACATCAAGTATAAAGCAACGCTACGAGATCGATTCACAAGAGGTAACATTGTATCTACGTTTGGAATGTTATTTATGTTGATTGGCCTCCTTTGCGTTTTTGTGGCTCTTCCCGTGCTGGCATTCGGTGGAATCATAAGCTACGGCACTTACCAAACCCCATTGGATGAGATGTGGAAAGGTGGACCGCCAGCTGAGGCTTGGGCAATCGTGAATAACCGCACTTATCCGCTTTTGAAAAACATCAGAACTGGCTTGATAGATCCTACGACTCCGCAAAGTGCAATGAGCAGAACGGCTATTAATGGAGACGAGCTGGAACTTGTGTTTAGTGACGAGTTCAACGACAACAACCGCACATTTTACGAAGGAGACGACCCATACTGGTTCGCGCCTGATATTTGGTATGGGGCCACTGTAGACCTCGACTGGTATGACCCTGACGCTGTAACTACATGGGAGGGCACGTTGGAACTGCGTTTGGATAAATTTCCAAACCATAATGTGAACTTCCGTTCTGGGATGCTGAACAGCTGGAATCACCTGTGCTTCAAAGGTGGTGTTTATGAGGTCTCAGTTTCGCTTCCGGGACCTGCAGGTGTGATGGGTCTGTGGCCTGGGGCGTGGACGATGGGTAATCTGGGTCGGCCAGGCTACTTGTCGACCACAGAAGGAATGTGGCCCTACACGTATGATTCCTGCGATGCAGGAATCACGCCGAATCAATCGTCGTACGATGGACTATCCCGTCTCCCAGGACAGCGTCTGCCATCATGCACTTGCCCTGGTGAAGACCATCCCACGCCTGGAAGAGGTCGTGGTGCGCCCGAGATTGACATTCTAGAAGCCGGTGCGAGTTACGCTGGGCTGGGTATCATCACTCAGTCGTACCAGGTCGCGCCGTTTGACATTTGGTACTACCCAGACTACAATTTTACCATGTTCCCTGACTACCGCATCAGCTACACAAATGGTTACACGGGCGGCCCGTTCCAGCAGGCCCTGTCTGCAACGACCAATCTTAACCGGGATTGGTATGATGGAAAAGCATATCAGAAGTATGCGTTTGAATATGTGCCCGGCGAGGGCGAGCAGAGCTACATTGCCTGGTATGTCGGCGACCAGATGACATGGATGATGGATGGGCGAGCCATTGGCCCCAACGGCAACATTGCATCTCGCCAAATCTCGCAAGAACCGATGTCGCTGGTGCTGAATCTAGGGCTAAGCAACTCGTGGACGTACATTGATTGGGCCAGGCTGGTGTTCCCCACCGTGATGCGGGTGGATTATGTACGCTGGTACCAAAAAAAAGGGAACCGTTCGGTCACCTGCGATCCGCCGGGCTGGGAGACAACCGAGTACATTAAGCAGCACATGAATGCATACACGAACCCTAATTTCACGGTAAGTGAAGCCGTCGCTGCCATTGGGTGCGGAATGCTGACCTCGCTGGGCGCTGCAGAAATGGAATGAGACAGGTCACGCCTGGCCGAGGCATAAGCTTAACAGCAATTGCTAAAGCTGCTAGAGCTGCTAAAGATACTCGAGCGGGTGTGTCTGGCATATGCCGTGTCGAGGATATAGTACCTGGGAACCCAAGAGGCGTGATGGCTTGGCAAAATGGCTAGTGCGCATGCAACATCAGGAAAGTACAGGACAGCGTCAAGGCTCCCCCGGCCCTTCTTTGGCTCTCTTTGGCCTACTCTGGTCGGCCTGGCCTGCCTCGGCCTGCTTTAGCCCGCTTTGGCCTGCTTGGACCCTTCGCTGCCTGGGTTGTGTCACGTCAGCAAAGTAACGGTGGTCTCCGCCAGCCACGCCTCACCCCAGCTTATTGGCCGGGGTGTGTAGTGCATCCCCGAAATAGGTACCGGGCCGTTTAGTCACCTGCTCAGCCTATCAGGCCGATTTATTCCCAGCCGGGTGGGCACCCTGCAATTCCTGCCCTTCCAACCAAAAGCAAGTAACCGAAGAAAAACGAATGACTCTCAACGTCTCTCGTCTCTCACGTCTCTCACGTCTCCATGTTATTCACCCTGCTCACTCATCTCGCTCACCCTTCCTCACCGCATGACGAAGTATTCTCGCTACTGTTGACTGTTTCCTTGTTCCCCACGAGGCTCTTCATGATCAAACCTGGATAACTACCGGCGATCAACACCACATCTGCATCTCACATCCTTGTCATTGATCGGGCACACCGTTCGTATCGCCGCAGCCCACCTCTCTGATTGCCGACAACGCATGCACCCGCTATTCTGAGCAAAGCAATATTCCGTGCTGCTTCATTCTGCACTGTCCTCACTCGCTGTTGCCCTCTTGCCTTCGTCATCCCGCCTTGCATCTTCGCTTCGCCTCGCACCTTCCTCATTGCTTCGACTTCCTCGCGGCTTTCCTCGCCCGAGGCTTGGTGCGTTAAGTCACGGCCAGAATTGAGCAGTCAGTGCTGCTAAATTCCGGCCACGACTTAACGCACCAAGCCTCAGCCCGCCCGCCTCCATTATTGCGCTCTTCTCACTGCTTTCTTCCTACCCTCACGTACTGTACATTTGGCTCTCAAGGCCAATTCCCTAATCTGTAGTCTCTATATTCACTCATCATTCGCACATAGACACGGCACGGCATACGTACACTTATAGACTCTTCTTTCACGGCTCTTTCTATTCGCGCAGTGCGCTCCGCGCGCAGTATACTTCTCGCTATCACTCCACGATGGCACACTCTAGAACCATTTGCATTGGCGCAACACGACTGTTATATTCACGGCGCATGACACGACGTCAGGAATATAGAGGGAGGAAACGACGCACACTTATGGGCGCTGGAATGGGCTTTATAGTAATGCTAATACACGAATACTCTGAGCAATCTCCAGCTTTGTACGAAACTTGACGTGAAATCGCATTCCTGCGCGGTGCCGAATCTGCCTTTATCCTAGCCCTACATACTACTCCAACTTCATACTTCCCTAGGCATCTTCCTGTGAACTCACCACACCCTCTCCTCTCCTTAGAACCTCTAAACTCTCTCACCTCTACTTGCATTGGAATCATGTTCTCAGGAAAAGCTTTAGCCAAGCTGTCTCCAAGCCCACAAAGCCTTCTAGTGCCTTAGCCATTCGATCCCCAAGAACCCCAAGAACCCCAAGCCGCTGAAAAGGTCCAAGTTCAAGCAATCGAAGCACTTCCAAGCCTTCCCAAAGCCTACTGCCGAACCCAAGCACTCCAATCGCCCAGAGCTAAGAATATCCAAGAACGCCAAGCTCTCTCCCCCGCACCAAAACGAAGGCGCCCATCACAAGCCCATGACGAAACCCATCCGTCTCGTGAAGATCCTTCGCGCAGCATCTCCGGCCAAAAAAGAAAAATGATTCCAGATCAACAAACCCCAGATCCTAGACCCCCCAGCCACCCCCTTGGGCCACCCAAAAAATCCCCGAGCAAGCAAGTCCTACCCTATCCCAACCATGCAGCATCCTCAGAACTCAAAACCATCCCCTCAGCACCCAAATCCTTATCTCACGCCACCCCGGCTCGCTAGCTCGCCAAGTCGTCATGCAAGACATCCAATAACACAGTCATCCAACAATACGACTCCCGCGCCCGCGAGGGAATGGAGGGGGGCGGAGCACTGCGACATGCGGGCATCCGCTCCGCCCCCACCCCCCCCTGACCTACATTATCTGTCTCTCTCTCGAGCAATCGATAATCGGCCCGCGATCCGGAAAGTGGAAGGAGGAAGAGCGTTCGGCGGACAAATTTAGCTGCCTTGCGGCTGCCGTGTCGAGTTGCTTTGTGAGGCTAGGCTTCTCTCTCTTTTTTTTAGACCGAGGAGGTGTGCGCTGGACTGGCCCGTTTCATGCGGTTGGGAGGATTGGTGTTTGGGTCTGAAAGCGTGCAGAGGATGCGGAGGTCGTGTTGGGAGGGTACAGTGCAGAGTGCAGAGGGAGTGCAGTTGGGAGGGTCAGGGGATGGCGAAGGGGGTTACGGACTTCGGCTGGAGTGGGACGGAGAGGTGCGGATAGGGGGATGGTGGTGGGCTCTCGAGTCCAGACAACGGCGAGAGAAGAGGTAAAGGGCTCTCGAGCAGAGTTGAATGTAGATGGACGTAATGGAGTTTGTATAGACTCCATCTATTGTCCATTGAAGCTGGCTCCTAGAGTTTATTCAATCCACTTTCGGCTCTCTTCCCGAGCCAAATCAGCGCGACTGCGGTAGCTGTTGAAGGTGAGGCAGTTTCTAGAGGCCAAACAAGCACATGAACAGCAATTGGTGAAGACACCATAGGGAAAAAGAAGTATTAACATTGCTCTACTCTTCTCCATTCTAAACATTAAAGCTAACGTTCATCGCACAGGGCGTAAGAGTGCGTGATATATACGAAGGCAGGCAAGAGGACGTCCATTCCACCCTCAGACTTCCTCCAAAAGCCAGCCCAGAGAGTTGCTTTCGTGGGAAAGACGTAGGAGTCACGCAACCAGCGTCTCGGCCAGCTTTCACAAATTACCTATTCCCCTCTTCCGTACCTCCCTCCAGCTATCAATCTTAGACCGCGTATGAACAGCAAAAGAAAACTCAGTCGTGCATGTTTCGTGCATGCCAGAAGCACCGGCATCCATTAAGGTGCTAGTATCTAGAAAAGGAGGTGATAGAGACCGAGTGTGAAGGTAAAAGAAAAGCAGATTCTATAGCGGTGAGAAACACCATGGATAACACAGGCCCGAACTTTTGGTTTGAGAGAGACATGAGAAATTAAGAAATAGGGAAGAGTACGCGTGTAATAGCATCGCATCTATCTTCATGAGTGATGAATTAGGGGTTGCTATTCCAGTGTATTGGGGAAACGCAGTAGGACACATTCCGGATGTGATGGCTTTCTCCGGCTTCAGCCTTTGAACAGAAGAGAATAACTTGCTTCAGTCTTAGCATGTAGATTTTGTCACAGAAATCTTCATCATTTTGTTATTCCGATTAACTCTTGCTGCCTCCAGGCGGCTGCTTCGTCAACCTCTTCCTCTTCCGCCTCGCCGATTCTGTACTCTCACTCCTTGAGTGCCGTGGTTCAGATGGCAGCTGAGGTGGAGCTGGTGACGGATCTCGTGATTCCATGAGACCCTGCTGCTGCTGTAGTTCTATTGCCAAATCCTCGCCAGGAGCTGTTCTGACAAAGCTGGCACGAGCGAGGGGACTACGTCCAGTGCGTGCAGCGGAGTTATACGACGCCGACGAAACACGGTCGCCGGGATGGTGGCTCGAGCGAGGTACGGTCAGAGAATCACTTCCGACCTCGGTCGAAAGAGGAGAGCGGGTCTGGCTAGCTGCTCGAGAATCATTCATAGAGTTAATGCTGCTATCGCTATTGCCACGGGAGTGTGGTGGCCGCTGTGCGGGTTTACCATTGTAGGCCGACTCATCAGAAAGGGATTGAACAAAGTCTTGGAAACCGGGTTCCGGAGATTTGCCATTCGAACCATAGGGCAGGTTACGCTCAGCTTCGTAGAATGCACCACCAGCAGGCCGTTGCGCGGCTTGCGTTTTGTGATACAAGTGCGCGTCTTCGGGACCCATTATACTTTCTACACGGCGTGGCATATAAATTGAATTGCCTGCGGAGGTAGCAGTGACGACCGAGTCCATTGAAGAACGAGGGTGAAGAGGAATGTGAGGAGCGTTTGGGTCTCTGGGCATCATGTCTGGAAGAGTAAGACCGGAATCGTTGCCCTGCTGGTACCAGCCGCCTGGCAGTCTCTCCGCAGGTGCGAAACGGCCTTCTAGATGGTCCGATGGTTGCAGTGGTAGAGCCGCTGATCTTCCGTTCTGTCTCTTTGACTGTGCCTCTACTGCAGGTTTAAATGTCTCTGGAACGACGTTCAGGTCATCACCGGTTGCCTCAGCGTGTTCGATGGCTGCTTGAGGTGTTGTCGAGGGGTCTGCTGCTCCAGCATCTGCACGAGGTCCTCCCCAAGTCCGTTGGCCAGCAGTGAAAATGCCGTAGACCATATAGAGCCAGTTGAAAAAGGGGTTGATGATGAACATAATCGGGTAAAGCATGATCTTGTACCGTCCGAGTTTGGCACCGAAGTAGAGCATCAGTACCCAATTGAGGCCCAGCGAGATTGCAATAAAGCCAACTGGCAGTTGGTTGATCTTTTGCGATGTTGTAATGAGCGAAATAACCATAATGAAAAACAGTAAGGCCGTCGTCCGAATCGTGTTTTGCATGAACCTGACAATGCAGAGGACGGTATACCGTTTCCAGAGCCGAATATCAGTCAGCATGCAAACCTCATTCGTGATAAACCCAAGGAACCATCGTCGACGTTGCTTCAGAAGACTTCGATAGGTTTGGACGGCCTCGGTCTTGCAAAAGGCTCCTGTGTTCATCTGGATCTGATAACGTTCCTTTGCGCCGATCATGAAAAGATGGGTTAACCAGCGATCTTCGCCCAAGTGGCACTTTCCGTAGTCGAAGAGATCGTCGCATTGCTCAGCTTTATCAGCGAAGTAGTATTTTGCCATTTTACGGAAGGCTGAAAAACGCAGGATAGTCAGAGCACCAGGCAAACAGGTGACAGCACCACAACCAGACTCCACGGATCTTTCGAAAAGTTGCCCGTGAATATATTCCATGTCCTGGAGTATGGTAATCAGAGAATTCTTCTCAGTGGTGGAGGTGATGACTCCAGTCATTGCGAGCATATTCTTCTTGCTGCCAGGCTTAAGTTCCATCTCGTACATAAAATTCTGAATGCAGACCTTATCCAGAATGCAGTCGGAGTCGATGAACAGAACGAAGAGGTTGTCATTGCGCTTGAGATATTCCGTGTAGATCTTGTCGATCAGTCTGAACGTCCTCTTTTGACAGTGTCGTTTCCCACCATGGGGGAAACGAGAGACGGTGATACGGGTGCTTCGGTATGTGACGTCAATACTCTTGGGATAGGTATCCAGAGTCAAAGGCACGCCTAACTTCTCAATTGTGTTCAAATAGAGCTCGTCTTCCTGGTCTCCGTCAAAGGAAAGGAAAACGTGCAAGCACGATGGTGGATATTCACAGTCCACTAGAGAATCAACAGTTCTGAGTAAAATCTCCGGGACTTCCTTGTAGCAAGGCATTATAATAACGACCTTGGGCGCCGAAGCCTCATCCAGCACGGTCTGAATCCTCTTTTTCCGTCCAATTGAGTGAGTGACCAATTGGTAGACACACATCAGCCATGGAATCGTAAGTAGAGCGGAAAATGACCAGAAGGCGAACCATTGTAGGAAAGTAACCATCGCGAGGGGAAAATATTGGGTTACCCGCGCAGGGAGTGGAAGTGTTACTACCATGATCGGCAAGAAAATAGCTCTGGGAATCATGTCAGTTGACTAAGTAGAGAAATGAAGGTAACAGCTTTGGCTAACCGAAGCAATGTGAAAAAAACCATCATGATGACTGCGAGCACTTTTATGCTTATATTCTCTGCTTTTTGGTAGACCTTCACTAGACAGTATAGAAACGCGGCTAGCCATAGGAACCATTCTAGGAAAGCCGCCAGCATGACGGTGCCGATAATGGCAACATAAACAATCTGGAGTTATATCTATTAGCTTTCCATGGCGTGTGAGGCCTGTTTAAGTTTGAGGAAACCTACATCTTTCACTGGCCATGGCTCTGTAATGGCAGGGACTCCATTCTCGCTGACTGCCCGAGCGACGACTTCGCTCCACATGTTGGCCAACAGATATTAGGTAGAATTATGTTTGAGATTCGCGCACAGGAGAAACGAGCAGTGTACAAATAAAACGAGCGGTTGGTGAATTAGGCGTTGAAAAAAAGTGACATGGGCGAACAGTCACGGTGGAGTTCCTGGGCGGTCAGGAACAGGTTCGGGTGGCTGCAGTTTTGCAGTCAGCGTGCAGTTCCAGCCGGGAATTCAATGGTTTTAAGGTAACCTGCCTAAGCTAAACCTCAACTGGATTCCCACAGAAAGGCGATTAAGAGACGGACACAACGACAGGCTCAAGAACTTCCCGGTGGTAGCACAGCACTAGCGAACGGTTTTGAAGAGAGATTGTGTAACAGGGTCGGAAACGACAGTGAGAGAGCTTCTGGAAGGTTTGAAGAAGGCCGTCAATCGGAAAATGCCTGATGGAGTTGCGCGACGTTACAGAGCATAAATTTAATCGATGGATCCTTGGCGATTCACGAAACGAATGTGGAAGTGGGGTACGTCATAGACGAGAGAACCGTTCGAGCAAAAGCTGAAGAGATTCAAAGAATTATGAAGAACGGCGAATAGAGTAGTAGAAATACCCTGACTTAATGAAAGAGGAGAGGGAGAGTATGTGGGCCAGCCAGGATACAAAAACCATCTTCTACCCGATCTGCTCCAGGGACGGGATGGGCTCCCGTTGCAATGAACGAAGGGCCAGCTTGTCCCGAGGCGCCCAGATGCCAAATCGCGCCTCTACGTCCACTCTGAGGCAGGCATCACGCTGCTTGGGCAGGGCTAGAAGGAGAACGTGGGCCCCAGGAAATGCCTCAGATATTTTTACTCGCCACTCCTTTAGCCTAGGCTGGCACCATCAGAACGTTTGCGCCCCCTGGCGACACTCAGAACATCCCAGTTGGAACGGCTACCATCATGATGCAACGTGCCCTATCCGGCCACATCTAAAGAAGGGGGACGGACAAGAGTTGCTCTTTCGGTCCAACACTGAGTACAAACCCGCAGCTGGAGTTACCCGACCATCAACGGCTCTCATCAGTAACTTCATCCTCATCCTCACCCTAGCTTAGCGATATCTCAGCGGGATCTGGTAGTCGTACGTTTGTAAGGCGGGTGCGGCGCCTATGGCCAAAACCGAAGCGTAACGCGTGGTCCAATGCGTGGTCCAACGACGACAGTGCCGCCACCACAGCGTGTGCCAAGTTGTTCCGTGCCCCTGAAAATAAAAAGCCACTCGCTTTGCCCAATCGTGGGGAAAGAAGTGGCTGATTTGCTGATGTAAAAATCAGTTTCGCTCCAACTTGCAAAGTGCTCAGCAACAACCAGAATTCGCTAAGACACCAAAATCGAGGCCGTCTCTACTACTAATGCATCGCCAGGAAAAACTAACATATACTACAGCATCCATCTCGCCGTTGTACCGAGGATACGTAACAGAAAGCGATCCCGCCAACTTGGTCCTAGAATCCACGGAGGCTTCACGTTTCGGGGAGTATCCACCTTTTCTGGGTTTCCCCTGCTTTGCCATCCGGAAGCGAATGCCGATTAGGAACGCCAAAGCTAAATTGCGTGCCACGACGTGCAGCTCGAAATAGTAAAACTACTTTTGCTACGCTGCGAAACGAACGTGCCGCACTGTTCTCACGTCTGCCATCTCAACAGTAACGCCTTGCGTGACGGCATGCGGCGCATCATTTCAGGTGATACGCCGAGTGTAGACTCTAGAGATCCATCATGCCGATCTGATAGATGATCGACGTGATGTGGCAATTTGACAGCCAAGCCCTGCTGCGAGTCATTTTCGAGGCTGAATCTGTTGGACGTCATGGACTCCCATAAGAACCTCGAGCTGCGAAATCGCATTTTTCCCGCCACCACAAACGCACGCCGCTCCTGTTCCACGCGCCGATCATGAGCTCCAGCCAGCAGTCTTAAAATAGATATCCACACCGAATATTTCTTCGCCTTCATAACATGAAAGGAAGCGGCCCTCTATTGACGTGTCGTTACCGGGGTTTCGCATTTGGCAATAATCCTGTGCGACGGAAGAGGGCACTAACGATTTTGGACGGATCAGGGGCAGAGCAAGGAAGTAGGACTTTGCCAAGTATAACGAGTAGATTGACATCTAATACTAAACGCTGAAGCTAATTATCACTACAGCTCTCGAAACTCAGAGCACTGGAGCTTCCTTGACCACCCCTGATCTAGTATCCGTGACGGTGCGAGTCTGTTACAAAGGTGTCTTAAGCCATTGTTGAGGCCGTGGTGATAGGTCCGCAGTTCTCCAACCACAACCAGAAGAAATGATCATCTGCTCCCATCGTTCAAGGGATTCGGCAACTTTACGGTCACTGTACTGGATAGATTCTATATGCATGGCCAGCTCATCGGTTTAATATTAGAACCACCCTGAGATGGATAAAATTCAGGTTTGAGATTTTTATTGCTTTTTGCGACCTCTTACGATGAGTCCAATCCTCACCAATTGGAGGAACGAACCTCCACCCATGTGACGGCGAGTGGAAACAGGGAATCTTTCGAGTAAGCACATCCAAATAGGGGTAATGCATTCATTCAAGCGAGCTAGACTCCATATAAGGGCTATCCCGTGCTTCAGTTAAGTCTGAGGTATCGTGGCAAAATCTTAAATGAAGATATTGAGGCTGAGGCCACATTTCGGTACCAAAGCAATACTAGATGTGAGCCGCAAACTAGCCGTGGATGTTCGGGAAGTTCACGACCGCGTTGAGACTATACAGCCTTGCTCAAATAAGGTTGTTCGGGAGGTTCTAATCGCTGGGCTGCATGGCTTGGACAACTCTCTGATGGGTTGCTGCTTACCCCGCGAGCACTTCGCAGGATTCTGGAGACTTTCTGTCTTGTTCAGTGCCTGAATTTGTGATGATTGCAGAAGTTGAGGAACACATCACGATTCTAAGATAGTCTTTTAATGATTGCAACTAGAAAGATTATTTACTGCGCCCTGGGTCCTTTGTATGGGAAACTAGAGAATAGAAATTTAGTATGATGATGGTTGATACCAACCGTTCAACTCTGATTGCATGTTCACGCGTTGTGACTTCATCGAGATTCAGAACCAGTCGGTGCTCGCTTAGAGCTGCGGCGATAAAACTGACAAGCGCGCGCTCCCACGGTGCACTGGCTGCAAGGTACCGTTGCCCTTCACGTACTTCCAATTCACTTTATTTCTTGCTCGTAAATATCGTTGGCGACAAACCTGAGTCATCTAACCGACCGTCAAATGCAAACTTTCGCTGCGTTGAGCTCGCTACTTTTCCATGTGTCTGACCCTTGACGCACACGCCCTGCTATCACCGCCCACCACCCCTCCAGCCGCGCGGGATAGCTTCCACCAACATGGAGAGACAGAGAAAGCGTGAGCGCCTCCCCTGTAACGCGTACAGGTGCATATGCTAACCAGGCTTTCTACTCGCAGGCGAGTTGGGTGAGCAGAATGCCCGGGCCTGGGCCGGCGAGAAAGGTACGACCTTTAAACGCGCTCAACAAGTTCTATGCTCATCAGTATCGCAGATGTCTTCCCCGTACAGGACTCGCTGGACTCATCTATGAAGAAAAACACTGCTTTCATTAAGCGATTACGGACAGCCATCACCGCGTTGTCACAAGGCCAATTCCTCCAAGAAATCCGAACCTTATCACTTCACAAATACCTCTCGGAGATCATATCAGCTTGTTATGAAGGCCTGTGCAGACTCAAATCCCCAGGAGAGATTGCGGCTGGAGTCGAAATTGTGAGCGCCCTTCACCAGCGGTTTGGACCAGGAGAGTTTACTGGATATATTGGATGGTATATTGGAAGAGGCTTAAGCACGCCGGATAAGACTCACCTTAAGGCACTACCGCAAGACGTTCGCGAGAGGGAAGAGAAGGAGCGTCTCGCACGACAGCGAATCTTACTGCGCATTGCGACGGAATTATGGCTTGTTGGGGTTTTGAGGAGCTTGGACGATGTCACTAGGCCTGAAGAGGCCGCAAAGGCAAAGGAAAGTGTGAAATTGGGGGATAACTCAAATAAGGGCAAGGCTGCTATTAACGGTGTTCGGTCTGAAAGCGCGGACGTGGAACCTTTTCCGCTTGAAGTTCTTAAGGATATGCTTGGTCACGACCGGGAACGTGTCAATCTTCCTCTGGTAGTTATTTTCGTCAAAGCATTTGCGTGGGATGTGCTCGGAGCCAAGACTTCATCTGCGGAAGGCCGCAAGACTGTTCTCGAGGATGGTGCAACTACCACAGCTGCCGACAAAGGCGGAGATGTTACTGGAACGGATGAAGAAGACCCATCGACTAAGGATCCACCACTTACCACATCGGAGTTGCAGCAACGATTCAAAAACATTCTCCTTCGCTACTTCGAAGACGTCAAGGCGCATCTTGTCAAAGATCAGAAAACTCTGGTTGCCCAAGGACGTCGTAATGCAGAGGCCTACGTCAAGTCCGGGGAAGTATTCGAAGACCGCCAAGCCAACTATGAGAAGCAAGTCAAGGCGCAGGAAAAGCTTATCGCCAATGCACAGGTGCTAGCAGATGCTGTAGGTGCAGACATGCCGGACTTGAAAGAAAAGGACAATGCCGCAGGCGCAGGAGATGGCACGATTGGACTCGTGAAGGCCGGAGACTATCTCCGCGGACAAGGCGAGGGGCCGGGGATTTGGGAGGATGAAGAAGAGCGCCGTTTCTATGAGAACGTTGTAGACCTCAAGGACCGAGTACCGGGCATATTACTTGAAGAACCCAAGAAAAAGAAAGCCGACAATGATGAACAGGTTGGGAAGAAGGCCGAAAGCAAGCCTGCCGCGGCTGAACCAGAGCTAAAAGAAAAACTAGAGCCCACTCCAGAGCCCAAGCCTACAGAATCTGATGACCAGTCTACTGCTATTGCAAACAAGTCAGTTGGGGCACAAGTGGACGCTATCCTGGCCCGCTTACCAGAACTGAATACGAAGGATATGGTGGACCAGGCCGCAATGGACTTTTGCTTTCTCAATTCGAAAGCTTCTCGGAATCGACTAATCAAGGCCGTTCAAGACGTTCCAAAGGGCCGCTCAGACCTGCTGCCGCTCTACTCGAGGCTTATTGCTACTCTTGGCAAGTACATGCCAGACGTTTCGCAAGGCTTGGTGACATATCTTGATGAGGAGTTCCGTAGCCTGCAGCGTCGCAAATCAAAGGATTTTCTAGGGCAAGTTCGTACTCAGAATGTGCGATACCTTGCTGAGTTGACCAAATTCGGCGTTGTCCCAGAACACGTTATCTTCCACTGTTTGAAAGTAAGCCTCGATGACTTTTCAAGGATGAATATTGAGATCATCTGCAATCTACTCGAAAATTGCGGGAGATATCTTCTTCGTAATCCGGAGACTTCGCCACGCATGAACTCGTTCCTAGAAACTCTCCAGCGCAAAAAGGCAGCTCAACATCTTGGCCAACAGGAACGCATGCTGATCGAGAATGCCATCTATTACGTCAACCCTCCAGAGCGATCTGCCATTGAGCAAAAGGAGAGGACCCCCTTGGAGCTGTTCCTTCGCAAGCTTGCCTACCAGGACCTCAGTAGGCGCACCCTCGACAAAATTGTCAAGCAAATCCGTAAACTTCATTGGGAAGAAGAAGAGGTAAATTTTCTAAGAGGGATCCGAAGCTGCCGCTCACACATGATAGGTTGTCAGCATCATTCATAAGATCTTCACTAAGCCTGGCAAAATCAAGTATAGTAACATACATCTTCTTGCGGTTATTCTCGGCTCGCTTAACCGCTATCACCAAGAGTTTACTATTACGGTTATTGACGACTTGCTCGAATCGATCACGTTTGGATTGGAATTCAATGACTTCAAGTTCAATCAGCGACGTATTTCTGAGGTTAAGTATCTTGGAGAACTATACATCTACAGGATGGTTGATTCACCAGTCATCTTTGACACTCTATATAAGATTTTGACATACGGACACGGTGGGTCATTTTCTCCGTAAACATACATTATTCTGATACACGCAGATGCTGACGTTAAGCAGAAGCTGGCATACCAAAGCCTGAAAGTATCAATCCTTTGGATCTGCCCGATGATTACTTCCGCATCCGTCTTGTCTGCAATATCCTCGAGACTTGCGGCATGTACTACGACAAAGGTGTTGCTAAGAAAAAGCTTGACTTCTTTCTAACGTTCTTTCAGGTACGCGGCTTGGAATTTCTTGACGAATTTGCTAACACAAATAGTACTACATTTACACCAAAGACCCTCTGCCAATGGACATCGACTTTCTTATTCAAGACGCCTTCATGTTGACAAGGCCTCAGTGGAAGCTTCTTACCAACTTAGAAGATGCTACTCATGCCTTTGCCGAAGCTGTCAAACAGAATTACCAAACTTCTTCAGTGGACAAGCCTACAGAAGTTGACGAAGGCGACGAAGGATCTGCTTCGGAGGATGACGGAGACGTTGCAGACGATGAAGATGTACAAGTTCCAGACGTTGATGACGACAAGTCATCCGGCGAAGAAGCTGATGTCAGTTTTTCTTGCCACTTGGTAGAGAATTTAGCGCTAACGTCTTTATAGGTTACGGGAGACGATGAGCCACAAGATCAAGCTTCAGAGGATGAGGAAGAACGAATTGTCGTCACTCGCCAGGAAGACGAGCGTGACCCAGCAGCTGACGCAGAGTTTGACCGCGAGCTAGCCAAACTGATGTCCGAGAGTCTAGATTCTCGTAAATTTGAGCGCAAGCCCGTGTTTGACGTTCCTCTACCAATACGACGCGCTCGCGAAGCTGTTGCTTACGCTGAAGATAGTGGAGGGGAGGCGCCAGCTCCGCCTGCTCCACCAAACACGATGAAATTTTCTCTCCTAAGCAAACGCGGCAATCGACAGCAGGTTTGTTGATGGGTGGTGGTTTGTTGAAGATATGGCTGACGAGTGTCGCAGACCCGATCTATCGATCTGCCGTCTGACTCGAATTTTGCTGTTGCGATGCGTAGCAAGCAGCAAGCAGAACGAGAAGAACAACAACGTATCAAAAATCTCGTCTTGAACTATGATCTCCGGGACGAGAACGAACCTGATGGTGATTCCGAATTTCTTTATATACTTCAACCCAACCCCAACAGAAAGTATACTGAGACAGGTCAAGGCCTCGACAAGCAACACAACCCATACACGCAGCCGCGCGTTGACAAGGCCGGCAGCAACCGTAGCAATCAGCGAGCTAGAAAACTACAACTGAGTGATGTCGACTGGTATGGCAACAAACGTTCATCATTCCAATCCCAACTTTCTTTATCCGACAAACAGCCGCTCGCAGCGGACCCAACTGTGTCTGAGCGACGGGATTCTCTTCTTTCCACCCCAAATTCCAACCTTCCTTCCTCGCACCAAGCTCAAGATCGGTGGCGAAGCACGCGCTCGTCTTATCGGCGCAATTACAGAACAGTTGGCTGACTGTGGGGCCCTTTGCCGGGCTTCTTTTGCAGGACTTGATTGATCGCTACTTGCTTTACGAAGCATCAATTACCTTACTTGACACACTCCAGTATTCTCTGCTGCTGCTAGACTTCGAATAGCGAAGACAGACAGCGTCATCTGAGCGGTTCAGTGCTGTGTTAGCTCTGAGCCAAGTCTGAAAGGCTCTCATCTGGCCGCCACCTAATGCTGGTAGAACATTGCCTTTGGGTGATGCCAGGTCCTCTCTGGGTGGCCAGCGTAGGTCTGGCCAGGTTTGCTATGGAGAGCACTCAGATGTGGATGGCGATGACTGTAGTTCTGGTTGAAGGTCTTCACTATAGCCATCCTACGGGGCCTCAGGTAATCAGATTCCCAACTTCAAATTGGCGTTGAAGATATTTTCAGTTTGATTCTCATAAACGACTGCTTCTGCAAGCACTCCAACACTTTAGTTAGTCCAACCGTAGTCTCTCTTTTGTCCACCAATCTACCCTTTATCTGCGTAACCGACGTCGCATGCTCTAGTTAGCGTTGGTACTGGGGTGAATCGCGGTGAATTCCCCGCTTTACGCCTTAGCTGTTGAGCTGAGATGATTGTTACGTCGTTTGAATAATACGGAGTCGCTTCCGAAACACCAAGAAACACCAAGAAATTGTACATGGGCCATTATAACTGGTCAAAGCTCCTAAAAACCTCAACGATGATCGACAGGAAGGCGCCCTCGGGGAGAACAAAATAACACCAGACTTGGCCTAGAAACTGCTTATGCCATGACCAAATTCCACCCTTTGATATTCGAGATACCTGCCGCATTGGGGAAAGCGCCCTCCCCGCATATGCATAGCTAGAACGTCACCGTGCCAAGCCTAATGCCATCATTTCAGCAGTGGGTCCCATATCAAAACACTAAAAGGGCCTCACCTGATTCTCACTCGCATTGTCATATAAGCTGACTGGCGCACACTAACTCCTCTGCAACTACAACGCTCTTCACAGGTCTTGCGCGAAACTAAACCTCTAGAGCAACAGATAGTACTGAGAAATAACAAAAATTACCTCACTAACACGAGCACTCACTCCACCACCACCACCACCACCACTCAAACCTACCACAATGGGCGACAACTCTGCGCACCCGTCCTTCCTCTCCACCCACCCCGCCCTCTCCTCACATGCACCCTTCGGCGCCGGCACACCCTCCCAATTGACCCCGAACACGCGCTCCGAAGCCGAAGCCGCCCTCTCCGCCAACTCCACGCAGCAAACCGACTCCGCGGCACCCACAACCCTGCTACCAACCAGCAGCAGCACGGCGGCCCACCTCCCGCCCAACCCCATCCGCACCAGCACCTCCAACTACGCCGCCGCCCTCGCCGCCGCCACCACCACCTCGCCCACCAGCGCGGCATCGCCAGTCTCGCCTCTCGCATCCGCCTCCGCCTCCGCCGCTGCCGCTGCCGCCGCCACCGTGCTCCCCGCGTCGCCGCTGCCCGTCGACGCCGCGCACGGCGTCGTGCCGCTGACGGGCATCGGGGCCGGGCAGGCCGAGGCGCTCAGGAGGGCCCAGCCGACGGGGCTGGGTCTCGGCCGTCTGGGCCGCCAGCAGAGCTGGAGCGAGCAGGATATGAAGCATGTGTATAGCCAGCGGTTGATGGTTCCGGATAGCGGCATAGCGGAGGATGCGGGGTATTCGAGCGCGGGGCCGGGGGAGGGCGAGAGGTAGGGAGTGGCGGTCGAAGGGTGAGGGTGAGATGGAGGCGGGTAGGGAGATGTCTTGAGGCTTCGAGGTGCTGCCGACCAGCGGGGTGTTTTGGTTAGTAAGGTTGTGGGAGGTGCTGGTGGTTGGGGGGTTTTTCTCTCCCCGGTTACGAGGTTACAGATGAAGGGATTGGCGGTTGTTGTAGCCAGTGAGCTCACGAAGGGATTTCGAGCCGTTTTGAGACCGAGCCGATGCTCGTTTATGAAGAGATAACGGCCTGTTGTACTTATAACTCTCATCCTCCGAGATATGAGAGAGTTGAAACCCCCATATAATACCAAAATTAATAGACTTCAATAGTAATCCCACAAATCCTCGCAAGTCATTGTGGTGAACTCCCATCCTAGCCTCAGCCTATTATGCGCAAGCTAGCCAATTTTTAAATTTTTGCATTAAATAATTTTAGCCGCCCGCCTATATTAGAACCAGCCGAGACGAGCAGGCCGTTATAGTTGTACATCCCCAATTCTATAACACGCCCACCCCTCTACCCAACCCGATCCCCGAGCCCACCATCCCCGACCCAAATCCCGACCTGAACCCCAGCTTAAGGCCTCGGAACCCCGAACCAGTCTTTTTTCCCAAGCAGTGACATGAGAGGAGAAGAGCCAAAAAAAATTTCAGCTATGCCGCAAACCCAGGCAACAGGCGCCAAGCGAAAAGCCAACAACCAGTCAGCAGTAGCAGTAGCCCTCTGTCTAATTCCCTTTTCTAAATAGGCTCTCTCTTTTGCTCCGAACCCATGATAATGAGTAGAATAGTGGCATTTCCAAAACACCCACCGTCGTACTCCGTGGCCGCCCCCGTTGGCATGGCTCTCTCTAACTAAGTGTAGCTCCGCATCGCGTCCAGGTACCCGGACCCGCCTCGCAAATCGTGGTCGAAGTCCTCGGCAACCTCGAGCACGCGCTTGATGTGCTCGAGAGAGAAGCGCTCCTTCTCGCTGATGGCGAGAGACTGCGCCGTGCGCACTGCATTCTTGATCTAGAAGCCAGAGTTAGCTATGATGCACCACAATGACAATGAAGGCGGGAAAGGGGAAGGGGAAAGGGGGAAGTATCGGCTCACCTGTCGTCCATTCAAGCTGTTCCGCGCCAACGCATCATAGTCCTTCTCCGAGAACGGCATAACCTCGACGTTTTCAACCACGCGCACCTTCTCGACAAACGTCTTCCAGATCTCCTTCTTGGCCTTGGGCGTCAGCTCGCCGTAGCGCAGAGGCATGTGGATACGCGATTGGAACGCGTCGTCGAACGTCTCGACGCGGTTCGTCGTCAGAAACAGGATGCCCTGGAAATACTCGAGCAGCCGCAGGAAGATGGACACGAGCGCGTTGCGGTGGATGTCGTGCACCTCTCGCTTCTCGAGGAATACGTCGGCTTCGTCGAGAAGCAGCACCGCGCCCCATGAGTGCGCGATGTCCATGATCTTCTGGAGCTCGTGTTCCAGCATCCGGCTGTCTGTGCCCAGTTCGCCGGCGCTGACAGCGTATAGCGGGCATTTGAGGTATTCTGCGATTCCCTCGGCCGTCAGGGTTTTTCCTACACCAGGAGGTCCGTGCAGGACGAAGACGAGACCACGACCTTTGCCTTGAACGACATCGTCGATGGTTTCGGCCGCATGGAACTTGTGGCTGGACACCATCCCTTTAACAATAGACTTGTGAGCTGCCGGGAGCACAAGAGAAGAGAAAGCGCCCTCATTCCATTCGATATCACGAATGCCGCTGAGTGAGAACTCAAGCCAGAGCTTCTCTGAAAACGCGAAGCCTAGAACAACAGGCGAGGCAATTAGTAGCTCCTCTTCACTGAACTGGTGGCTCTTCGTTCCGTCCTTTGTCTCTATCGAGTCGAGTTTCTCTACCTGAATCTCGCGGCCGTCTTCGTCAACAGGGACGGTGATGACGTGCACTTTGTCCTCTTTGTCAAAGACTACCTTGATCTTGGTCCGCTCCCGCTCTTCCTTCTCCTCACCATAGTTCAATGGTCCTTCCCCACCCTCGGCAGGACCATCTTCGGAAGAAGAATCGCAGCAGTCAGAGCATTCGTCATCACTACTGTTATCGAAAGGGTCCTCCGCATCCTTAGGCTTGATCAATGAAATCGGATAGTTCGGGTTGATTCTCCGGAAGATAGCAGGGTCGACCATGACACGACCGTTGATATTAACCTTCGCAACCATCTTCTTCTTCTTCTGGAAAGCTAAGCCTTTGTGAAATCGGTAGTTCATGCCCTGCATCGCCACAAACCGCTTACCCCGTTCAATCAACTGGTTTTTAAGGCCCTTGGGGTCCTTGTGGTACTTGAGGGGGTACGTAGCTAAGCTTGTGATCTTTCGCGGACCTTTGAAAGACTCTACATGGACTTCGAAATCACCTAAACCAAAATGCTTTCCATCGTATTCAAGATAGCGTCCCTCGATACAGTACCATTCTCCCTTAATGAAGTTACTCTCCTTATTAGCGTAGTCGACCTTGAAACAACGAGGGTCGTCCACAGAGCCATAAGTAGGAGTGTAAGCAATGGAGTTAGGTTTGAATAAAGCCCAGAGGAGATCAAAGGTGATGTTGCCGGCTTTTAGCATCGGATAGAGAGTCTTCTTAGTGTCTTCATAGTCTTCGTCAAGATAACTCACAAGAAGCTTGCAATGGGCTATTTGCAGAGCAATTCGCTTCTTTATCTTCCGCTTTTTCTCTTTCTTCAGTTGTGCCTTTAATGTTTTCTTATAGTGGGTGTAAATCTCTTCTAGGTAGAGGAATAGCATGTTTGGATCGACCTGTAAAGTATTAATTGCAAGCAATGCGAAAGTAAACTTACTGTCACTTACGCTTGGTTGCTCTTCTACTAGTGAAACGCCCTTAACATCCTTCATGACCTCTGCCAGTGCCTCGCGAAGAGGCTTGGACTTGATATCAACAACTGTGTTGCGATACTTGTTCTCCCAATCGAATTTTCTTCGTACAGTGAAAACCTAGACTTATTTAGCAAGCGTCCTATAATAGAGTACAAAGAAAACTAAACACTATTCCGTAAATACAAATCCTATTACTCCGCACACATCAAATAGATGAAGCATAATAATAGCCGCAACATGATTTATTGCAGACTTAATCATACGCAAATTCATATGAATAGGATCTATCAAAATCACACTTACATATTCATTGAATTCATCCACCTGGTCTTCCGCACTCTCAGTAAGCTTATAATTATGAATAGTACCTGGAAGCGGTAAGCGGGTATCTGAAACATCTCCATATAATATACGTACTATCCCATAGCTGGTCTACTCGCTTGTACTCCATCGTAGAAGCCCGTTTGCTTGACCGTTTCTTCGCCTTCTTCTTAGACTTGCGGCTCTTCTTGCTAGCCTGAGCAACTTCGACCTCAGGGTTTTTAGGCTTCCTCGCACTCACTCTTCCAACAAGGGCCTGCTGTTGTAACCTAGCCACTTGCAACGCTGCGAGCTTAGTCTGCAGCTTCGCCTCCTCATCCTCTTCCGCCGCCTCCTCCGCACTCTCCTCGCTCTCGCTCTCTGTTTCCTGCGCCTTGCGCGACTTCTTTGATCGCCGGTGGCGCCGTCGGCTGTCTTCTTCTGATTCAGAGTCGGAGGAAGAATCGGAAGAGTCCGGATCAGATTCGGAATCAGATTCGTAGCGCTTCGCTTTGCGCCTCTTCTTGTCTTTCGCTTTGGCTGCTTTCTTCTTCTTCAGGGCCTTACGTTTCCGCTCTTTCAGCTTCCTCCGCTCATCCTCGGATGAGCTTTCATCAGAGGATTCAGAACAAGACTCGTCCTCCGCATCCGAGCTGTCCTCTGACGAACTCTCTGACGACGACCGATCCTTCTTCGCTGCCTTTTTCGATGACTTAGAGTGTTTTGAGTGCTTCATGCACTTCGACTTCTTCTTCTTCTTCTTTGGTGCAGCAGAGTTTGTCGCAACGTCGCTGCCATTTACATCGGCCAGCGCTGACGTAGCTTCAACGGCCTGCTTAATCTCCACGTCTTCAGCACCATTCTCTTCCCGGGCATTATCCATACTGGCCTTGCGCAGAATATCGTCAAAATCAAGCTTAGCGGCGAAAGTAGCGGGCTTGGACTGCGGGGTGTCGGAGGGCGAGGAGGACGCAGGAGTGAGGACGGGGTCGTTGTTGGAGGATGGTTTTGACGATGGTCTGGCCGTCCGTTTGTTCATCGAAGAATAATCTAGCTGAGTCAATGTCAGATGTCAGGTGAATGGCCGCAGCGCTGTGCTCTACTAGCTCGTCAGGGTTGGATGCAACGGGCTGTGGAAAACGGTGCGATGGAATTCACGAGAGTCTCCGGTGCTGAAAGGACGCAAGGGGAGGTCGTCTCTTTATACCCAAAGCAGGCGATACGAGCTGAAGGCACCAACACAGGCCGGTCAACAGTACGTGCTGCCTGGCCTTGCGTTCAGCCAACAGCACAAAACCTCCGGCTATTTTCTGACTGCACCCTCGTCAGCTTGCCACGAGCACCCCAGTGAGTCAGCGCCACACTGATTTCACCGCTTTCTCCATTTGACGGCGAAGGCACCCGCCACCGCCTGTGGCTTCACGCCCAACCCTCTCTTCTTCCTGCAGCCAAGATGGACAGGACGTGCAGATGAAGTTATCTATTCCCGCAAGACCTCAAAAGCGACCACCCACCCCAAATCCTTCCTATCGTCAGCCCCCTTCAGCCTTGCAGAATCCCCCGATACCCGCCCGCCTGTATGCTCAAAAAAATCTCGCCAAAGAAAACCCTCCAAATTCATTGTGCCCTCTACCCACCCTACTTCGGACCATTGAACGCCTGTCCATGCACCCTGCAGCCAATCGATTCCCCGATACGTTCTACCCAAAAAGAAAACTCCACGCGTCTGCGCCATGCACTCCTAACCCTTCCGTCACTCATGAACTGGTGCTAGTGTTCTTCGCCTGCTTTAAATGCCCCAACGTATGCCCACTTGAAGTCTGCATTTCTTCTTCCGGTTTACCGTCGGGAAGATCGCCTGTCGACACATGTTGTATCCCACTCACTATGCCCGACCCGGTCCGGCCAAGCGATGCCTGCGATTGAACTCGAGGTACCGCATCAGCACCCGGGTCTGCATCTTGCTCGTAGCCCTTCCCTGTGTCGCTATGCAGCCTCGTATGCGTTGGCTGCGATAGACCCTTCGGTAGTGGAAAGGGCCCGCTCGCACGTCGTTCCTCCGAAGCACTATTCGGAGCTTCGACCTTGTCCTCGCCGTCCGGGCCATGCGATCGCACGCCGTCGGTCTCGTCATCTTTACCATTCGATGTAGTCAACACCTCCGTTTGGCTCCTGACGCTGTTGGCTCTGCTGACATTCGTGCTGGATGCGGTTGAACTTATTGTGCGCAGTCCGAGATCTGTATATTCGTGTGGACCAACATTGTTTGTCCCCTTCCAATCTGCAGGCTGCGTCTGCTTCACTTCTTCTCCTTCCTTCGGTTCGTGGATCACAACTGGCGGTTGGCCGCTCTCGTCTCCGAGTGCTTTCCAGACAACAGCAAGTTTGTCGAATGCTCGAGTGCCCTTCCTGCTGCTCCCCTTGATACCATCCATTTTGTCCCACCCTATCTCGAACACCCCAGAATCATCTGCCTCCCCACCATTCTCTGCGCCGTTGCCTTCAAAGAAAGCATTGAACCAAACATGTGCCACTGAAGTAACCATGGTCAGGCCATACGCGGCCTTGTTTCGACGTTCAAAGTCGATGTTCAGATCGTTGGTCGGCAGGACAACCCGGGTTGCCGGACGGAAAATGGCATCGCCTCGACTAGCATTCGTTTCCCCTTTCCCATCAGTCGGAGATTCGGATTCACTTGAAGAGGCTGCACCTTCGCTATTAAGCATCGAGGATTGCATGAGAGCTTCGCTATTCGTGCTTCTTCCACTGAGAGCTGACGCTGACTTCGGTGTCTTGTTGCCACTGTTTCGCCCCATGACTTCCGCAACAACGTCCGCCAGACCCCCACTATTCGGGATCCTGCCGCGCACTACCTCCCTTTCTGATCGTTGGAAAGTATGAAATACCTTGATCGTGCGACCGTCATCGACGAATCCCTCGATGGCAATCTTGACACCATCTCGTAGACCCCAAACATGTACTTCCATCACCTCAACCTGCCGCTCCACGTAAATCTTGCCGTGTTTAGTCCATCGATCCACATAGCCTATCCACCGCAGCTGGCTCGGTATCGATACCCCCGCGCCGAAGCCAGGCCGCATCCTCCGTTCCGTGAATCTCTGCAGGGCATCCTCGACTTTCCAGCCCTCTTCGCTGATTAAATATGAACAGCTAGCTGTGCCACTCCTACCTTTCCCAGCCTTGCAGTGCACAATTGCCACACGATCCTCGTTCTCGTGAAGCCAGTTTCGCATGCTAGCCATTATGAGGGGTATCAAAGCGAACGGAGGAGGGTGATGATCCGGAAACGGGTAATGGTATACTCTGCCATATACCTCAGAATCCGGGTATCCCGTGCCCTCGGCTCGGAATTCCCATATGGCCCAATTATCCTTATGTTTGTAGTCGAGGAACTTGACCAGAGCATCAAGCGGGTTGCGGTACGCTCGCTGAGGGTATGTCCCTGAAGGGCCCGAGGTCGCGATTACTATTAGAATAGCCCGTTAGTCAAGACTTATAGAAAGAAGAAACTATGCAGAACAGCATTTACTTTTGTCGGTTACATAGCATAAGTCTAACCCGGCCTCAGGATGCCTAGCTCTTGGGCCAGCAACGATCTGGCGGAGTAGTGACGCCTATGGTTCGAAAAGTATTAGCAAGGAGCTGATAGTGGGATAAAAAGGAGTCACGCACCATGATACTGGCCCCAGTATGGTAATATATTAAGTTCAATGGTAGTGTGTTTTGCTCAGTCGCATCGCGAAGCAAAAAGGCCGGCGCGAGGTGTTCGATGGCTAGATGCCTACAAACGAGACTCCGACGTCATCTAGTGGACAGGTGCTTTGACACGCCAAGATCAAAGTCTGGGGCCGAATCGACGCACGCCTGCGCGCTTGCACGCCATTCGATGCTTTTAGATAAGATATGCTTGAATTGAACATATAGCATGGTATGTAAACGGGTGATCTACCAAAGCTTTAATGCAGCATCTACGTTATGCCGCTGAAAATCCGGTTGTTTCTGACCATGCCTATTTCACTTTCCCATCTTATGTAAAACCTCGTTCCTCGCCCCAATGAGTCCCAGTACTGGGTGAGTTTGATTCTGGCATTTAGATGATAGTAATTACAGCATTCGGATTCCGATCACCTTCAGCTTCCCCGAACATCCCGATGCCAATCCTTTCATAGTTCTGCATATCTTTATCAACGCATCGTAATACGAGATTCAGATCAGAGGCTGCCTCCATGATAGTGGAAAGATACATGACATATACTGTCTCCCCCTGGCCAACGTACGTCTCACCTAGCTCAGCAAGCTCATAGTCTGCAGCGAAGTCATCAGGTGCCCCTCCAAGACTCAAGACGAGGCCGTAGCAAATATCGCCGTCGGATTGAGGGTCGTACTGTAGGGTTGCCGGTAGGAGATGGCATGATATTAATATATGGCCGGACTCTAATTCTCCTGTAGGGTCAAGTCCCGATGCCATGCAATGTGCTTCCAAAATTTCTGGAGGGTTAGCTCGAGGGTGTACACCATTCTCATGGAAGTAAATGTTTGCTTCAACTGATACCCACGACCAGCTGGGGGCTCGCCAGGCAGACGGTCTTCGATTTTTCTTAATCCCATCACTACCGAGACCTTTGTATGAAGCCTGCCAGGAAATATCATTAAGGAACGAACTTTTCCATAATCCTGCAAGGTACTGGTCGCCAGTTTGAGCCATAATTGCCTTTGCCAGACCGGAGAGCGCAGGGAACCGATCGGAAGGATAGGACAAGCTCAGGTTGGTATATTCTCGAACTATTCCATGCCACGCTCTAACCCTAGAATTCTTTTTAATTACCTTATTTTGTGCCGTGTGGGCAGTAGCATTACCCAATAAGAAATTCCAACTTCGTTTAAATGCAACGGTCTGGTTGATGAAAAGCTTTTCTGGGATATATTTGGAACGCAGACATTCACAGCTTGTGGCCTCAGCACACTCCCAGAGCAGCTCGAAATGCCCGAAATGTAATACACGAGAGGACAACAGGCGTTCCTGGAAGACCCAAGCACGGGTTAGAAGAGGATGTTCTTTGACAGGAATGGAACCTTCTTGGTGCCCATGATCTATTCGGACGAAAATACTGTAGGGGACTCCGTTCAAACCCGTTCCTGAGATAAGTTCATGCTCCTCGAACTCCGGAGGTATTCGGGCGAACATTCCGACGCTACTGCTCTCCGCTCTTGTTGCCGCAAGAGTCAATAGTGATCCGTAATAGATAGCAGCCATATTAGCAGATTCTCGTTCCCAGTCATCTCTGTCATCCTGAATGATGCACAGCGAATCGATCCAGATATATTTTACACCTAATTTTCGCGCAAAGCTAATCGCATCTCGGAAAGTAAGGGGTAAAGAGTTCCAAGAGATACGAGATTTGAACACTTCTAGTGTTGCCTTCTCCAATTTGAGGGGACGGTAAGAACCCCAGCAATGACTGAGGCAGATATACTGCGCTATTTCGTTTTGTGGTTCATGCAATCTTACATCCTGATCGGAGTTAAATGCGGATAGGTCCAGTAGACGAGTGGGAAGTCTTCCGCTACCTGCTCTGTTACAGGTAGCATGTTGAAGAGTACACTCCTGCAACTGTCGTGAAGCCCATGAGAAGGCCTCTTCGGACGCAGTATGTCCGCTTCGTTTTGCACCAACACCGATGGCTTTCCATGGATGGGAGTCTTTAATTATTAGTGTCGTCCGTACAGCACATTCAACGCGATCAAGGACCCTGGAGTTTCACCTGATGAAGCGAAGATATCAACAGTGAAGTTGAAATCCCCCTTAGGATATGGGCTTCTTATCCCAAAAAGCAACCGATTCTCATGACTGAGGTATGAGTACACCTCATCATCCTCTTGCAATCTCCTGTAAGGAGATATACATCGAACAATCGCATTTCGGATGATCGAGCAGCTCTTGCAGCGTTTATTTGCCGATTCCTGTAGAATTCCAAATTTGCATGATTTAATAGGTTCTTTGTCGTTTTCAAGACCGCCGCAAGTGTTGCAACAAGACATGCGGGGTAAACTTAGAGTGGGGATATATAGTTCACTGTTCGATATGATTCAATCCTCGGGGGTAAAGAATTACAATCAGGTTTGCTCTAGCGTAGAATAGGTGATTGGGATTGGATTAGTTATAGGTGGTGATCCGTGGATCGCGGCAGAATAATGGTCTATTCGGCACAGCAGGTGAATGTAAGCGGGAGATAAGCCTATTTGACGGAAGACATGTGTTGAAATTTTGAAGAAGTAGAATCGAGATTACTTTACAGGGTTGGTATAAACATGTCACGGCTGGGTTTGAAGTAGTTCGAGATCGCACACGCTAGGTGTGACATGAAGGCTTTCCAAATGATCTCTGTCCGCAGTCTTCTGCAACCCTACACATGACAGTATCTCCTTGAGTCATCATTCTACTCAGGTATAGCTAGGCCACTGCGAATATATTATAGTACATGTTGTGACTGCATAGCACCCGAAGGCCACCCTGTACTTGCAATATCGAACGCACCAGGCGCCCGATTTTTCTCTCCGCTTTCTCCTATACCGGAACTGTGGCTTCTTTTTCGAGCGTCCATCCATATTTCCAGTTTGGCCACGTCCATCCCCAGATGTCTCATATCCTCAATGATCTCCTGAGCTCGGGAATCGCCAGCCTGCGTGCATACTTTGACCAACGATGTAAAAGTCCCCCTACGTGGTGCAAACCCTTGATCTCTCATCTCCTCGTAGTACTGGAATGCATCTTCAATATCAGGTCCGTTGAGGCAAACCAGAATCAGCCGATCGTAGGTTATGGCGTCAGGCGGAACTTTGAGCTCTATCATCTCTGCTGCAAGGAACATGGCCAACTCCTTTCGCCCCATTTTACTGCAGCCGCGGAGTAAGATGTTGAATGTGGCAGTATTAGGGCCAGCATGACTGATGGTATGAAGAACTTTGTAAAACTCGATTGCTTGCCCTAGATCTTCGACAGCGATCGCAGCTTGTATCGTACAATTGACAGCGGCTGTGGGGATTTTGTAACCAGCCTGCTCAAGGTTCTGCAAAACAATGAAAGCCTCCATAGGTCTCTCAGAATCTTGTTGGAGATACCGCAATATTGGACTGGCCGTTCCTTCATCTGGTTTCACGCCAGCGTCTTGCATAATTATAAGGACAGAGAGCGCCGTCTTAATATCGCCAGCGTTGATGTATGCTTCGAGGAGCATTTCATAGTGTTGGTGATCGAACACAGTATTGCGATTGGTGAGCACGCGAAACACATCCGTCGCAAGATGAGCATCGCCGTGGCGCGCAGCAGTGCTTAAAACATTGAGGCATAGTCCAGACGATGGCAGCAAATAGGAAGGCTCAACGCGAGATTTCCAAATGAACCTCGTTGCTTCGTGCTTTTGGAACCGTTAGCACAATCACTATGACGATACATTAACCTCTTACATGACAGGATTTACTGGCAACGTCGAGCAGGTAGCTCCATAAAACTGGGGAGATGTCTCTACCTCCAGAATTCTGTCGATTTCGCATAATTTGGTATGCTTCCTCAATCTCCCCTACATCGCAAAGCATGTATACGGCTTTGTCGTATAGCCAGGGATGTATGTATATTCCTTGATGAGCCATATATTCGAGCTTCTCTAATGCAGTTTCGAACATGCGATCTCGAAGCATGCCTGCGACGATAAAACTGTGTCCTTCATTAGTCAATGTTAACCACCTTTCCTGCATATATTCGATGATTTCGTTCCGAAGCAGGTAATCGGGGTGCACTGCTAATGCCTGAGCCAACGGTAAACTTCCGCAAACTAAATAGTTAAAGGTAGGAGGCAACACGGTACCTCTAAAATATCATGACATGTTCCAGCATCCGGCTCTATTCTATCATCTCTCATATCTTGTAAGAGCGCTGCTACTCTGCCGGCTGTCCCATACGTCGGGCTAACATTTACAAGTATCAACGCAGAATATAACCGCACGTTCGGATGCTCCTGGCGCTCATTTATCAGGTATTGAACTGCCTCAATAACTTTCGCGTGGTCTCCAGATGCAGCCCAGATTCGGAGGTTTTCGTATATGGTGGTTGTGTCGAGCTCTGCTAGAGGTCCCTTAACAGGGGAAGCCTTCGATAGAAAACCTCTTGAAGCCGTGGGAACGACGGGCGAAATATGCCGTTTACGGTACTGACTTGTTGCTGTGGTTGAATGCCGTATGGGCACCACGCTAGAAGCGCTACATGTTGCGGGACGAATTAGATGATGGTAAGCCCGAAGCGTTCGTGGTCCCGACGACCGAATGGCGTTGGATATTGTGGTCGGCCTATATAAAGGGCAAAGGTAAAGCCACAAGCCGTCCCGTATAATTGGTGCCTGCATTGAAGGTGGATGCAAGCTCCTAACAATGGAAGACAGAAAGCTGTGATCTTGGTCCGTGCAGATACCTAGGGTACCGAAGGGAGCTAAATTGGCCAAGTGCCAAGGACCTAGAAAAAGTCATAGGGGAGATTTGTAAAAATTAAAATCTCTAAATTGTAAATTCGGGGAAGACTGAAAAGAATAATTTCTACAAAATAGCAGAAACAGATGCTTGAAATTTTGTAGAAGCAAAGAGGACACGAAAGGTGAATCGTCACGTTATTGTTACCAAACACGCACTTTTAACAAGGCTACTGAGGGTCTTTGAAACCATGTAACATTAAAGTGGTCTTGAAAAGCTATTGGGTACGCTATGCATGTATACGATTTTCCTCGAGCACTCAACAGGCAGCGACTGGTTTTCCAATGCAATAAATATACAATCTTAGGAATTTGCTGGGCTTTACACCCCAAAGATCACCATAAGGAGACCCTATCATCCAGTCAAATCCTTTAATTACCAATCTTCCTTCATATACGTCTCTGAAAAGCCTATAATTTTTTAGACTGCGCCCAGCGTATAGAGCATTTCCCAAAAGTTTGATAAAAGCCGACTTAGTAGTCCCACTTTCTTCCTGAAGCGCAGAGATCCTCCCTTGAGAATAGCGGTCCTCATCGAGGCAGCAAGGGCAAGACTTTCCACGCTGGGCGTCTAGAAGTTCGATTTCAAGTTCTGGCATGGGAAGCGTTGTGAGCTATTGAGACGCTTCGTTTGTCTCCTCTAATTCTTTAGACAAGCTAGAAAAGAAGTTCTGCCAGTATACTTGATGTGCTTCGAAATCTGCAAATACCGGCGCAGTTCCTAGGTAAGAAGTAATCCGGGAATCCAACCAGTAATGAATGGTAAGCTTTATCACTATCTTTTGAATCCACTAAAGAGTTTCCGTTTGGGGGCCTTTTCACCTCCCACCTTTTCTAGGAAGCTCGCAAGTGTCGGGATTATTTTGCTTGCCATGATTCTCGAATACGGTGCAAAGTATTGGCGTTGAGCAAGGGTAAGACGAGACTTTAAGAAAGATAAGTAGTGAAGTATTATTGTGGCGGTCGGGTGTGTTGGAGAATGTAAAAAGGATTAACCCTAAGGAACAGCATATACATTTCATCCCGCAGAGAAGGATAGCCTTCAGCTCATACTAATCACCAGTGCCTAATGCTGCCAAGACGGCTAGACATAAATCTACATAACAGATGCATTAGTTTGTCCGCTCAGGGAATTGCAAGATCCTCATACAGTGTACCCTTGAACGACCATAGCGAATCCTATTATTATCTTCGGCGTACTAAATTATTGATACGAAAAGTTAAGGTCAGAACATCTCTACATTTACAACAAAAATTTTCGGTTCGATGGTTCGAATAGATTAGCGTTCCAATCTACAAATACGCCTTACTATACCTATTTCTTCCTACTCCAACTCCTTCAAAACACCACCAAGCTCTTTCGGAACGGTGCATCGTAAATCATTTGAACCTCCTAAGTCATCATTTGGAAAGACCTCTAAAAGCGCTACCCCCTCCTCCGGGGTCAAATATTCATCCAATAACTGATGCGCCGCATCCACCACCTCTTCCTCGATTCCTTCTTCTAAAATTAGTGCTTCGCTAAACGCTAGCCTAGTAAACGCCACAAGGTGCTTGTGATTCCCTCCTGGCACTGCACTCAGTTTTGCTTTCATGTCGATGTCGTCTCGAAAGTTCGTCAGGAGGTGGTAGAGCAGACGCATGGAAAGATTAATAGATTCGACGGTGAGCGAGTGCGTAAGGGTATTGTAGTCGTAGAGAGCGTCGATTTGGTCATGCAAGAAATGGACGAGGCGGCCAATGGCATGGGAGTTGCGGGAGAGGGAACGCCCGCCGTGCGTGTGCACACATAGGGCGCCAAAGACGTGGAGAACTTGAATACGGAGATTGCAGAGAGAAATAGGTGTATATGAATGAGGGGTAGAATCTTTAATTTCGGGCTCATTGCGCACTTTAAGGTCTTTGGAAAGGAGGTTAGTCAGGCGATCAATGGTGTCGATTTCCGATTCGACTTGCCGCTCTGGTTTAGATTCGGCCGGAGCGATAGCGCCAAAGGTGCTAGGGAGGGCACTAGTGCTAACGATACGAAGCATTAGGAAAATTTGAGGGGGGGGTTGCACTTTCGTGAGCATGAGAAGAACAAAGTCATGTGGCATGCATTGCCAAAAGCGAGAGATGGCCTCCGGGGTGGTTACGCAGCTTGTGGCAATGGTGTAGAGGAGAGCCAGGCATTTTAAGGCATCAATTTCCTTTCGGAGCTTGACTTGTGTTGGAGTGTCATGGTCAAGGATGGAAGTTGAATTCGTAGAAGCCTGATCCATTAAAGTCGAACCAATCGGAATGGCAACAAGATCGACAGAGGCTATTATGAGAGGAAGAATTTTCTCAGTTAGTGCGATAGCGGTTGCCACAGAATCGTAGGCAAGTATGAACTGCAGGGCGTCGATGAGTAGATACAATGGAGCATACTGAAAAGGTTAGTGCAAACCTACGAGAGACCGGTTGGTTACATACATAGCGTTCCTTTAAGCATTGATCCCATAGGGACGTAAAGATACGACAGATTTTCAGAGAGAGTTCGTCCTCCGTATCTCCATCAAATGTGCAGTTGGACAACTCGTCATATAAAATTGATGATAGCGTTGTATCTGATTTCGACGGAAATGCGTGCCTTGCGAGGGCTTCTAATGTTCTTTCGTGTCCACTTGATGGCCGATGATTGATTAACCTTTGAATAAACTATTCTGGTTGGCTAATTTTACTTTCATTGCAATATAGCGACTTACCTCAAATCTCTCATCTCCCCTTCCTACCTTGGTTAGTAACGTAAGATCTATGTCAAGATCTGGAGCTTCGACAAGGTCTTGTTGCTTTGTGCGTTCTCTAGATTCACTCAATTGTAACGGCTGTAATGGGCTTTGGTCTATTACCTGCCTCTTCCTCTTAGCCCCAAGTTTAGGAGTTGATATCTTTGGTTTGTCTCGGGCTTTCGAAGGTGATACCATAATGATATCGTCATCATCAAACCCATCCCTAAAAGGCAGTGATCTATGTTTCTTAGGTGTCACCACAGGACTTTCTTGGGGAGGCCTTGATTTGCTCCCAAGACCATCCTTTAACGACTTTTTTATCTGCTTGGCCTTCTCAGCTTCCCGCGCAAGGTCGTGTTCAAGGAACAAGTTGTTGGTCTCGACCAGCTCTCGGTCTTTCCTAGTTTTCTCTAGCTCTGCCTTTTGCTTCGCCACCACCTCTTCATGAACTTGCTCCATAACCACTATTCTTCGTTCGTATTCTTGCATAGCTTTCTCATGATTACGACGGACAATTGAAATTTCGCCTGCCTTGGACATTGCAGCGGACTTGGCTTCTTCCACAGATTTAAGAAGGTTCGCTTTCTCTCGCTCAAGCTGCAGCTATCAGTATCGTAGCAGGGTACTCGATTTAGAAAGCTTGACGTACCTCTTGAATACGTGTTTGCAACTCCAAGACCTCAACGTTAGGTCCAGGTATATCTGTATCCACTTCCATACTTTCGGCATAGGGATATTCTTGACGCAAATATTCGCCCCTAGTGCTCGCCTGGTCTCCATAGCCCCGATATGCCTGCCCTGCACTGTAATTGTTGAGATTTGAAGAATGAAGCTTAGGAGGATATTGATTTTCGAGGGGTGTTGGAGGATTGGCTACCCATTGTGCCTGTTCATGGGAGAGTACCATGCGACGACTAGGGTTGCTGTCAATTACTTGCTCTGCTGGAGGTGACTCGTCATCAAGATCTATCACGATTTCATTATCGTAACCATAATCAGATGAAGAAAGTTCAAGACGATCTTGTCCCGCATCGCGGCGCGGTTGCGCATTTTTGGTAATGGCATAGCTTTTGTTTGCTCTAGCCCGCTGGAAGTTGGGAAGTCGGCTTAACAGCGCAGTCTGCTGGCGCTGAGTAGAGAGAATAGCAGTGGTCTCGAGCTCACGAAGAGTATTATATGGGAGAGCGTCGAGGTCGTGGTCGGAGAAGTCGAATTCATCGTCGTCATCCTTGTCTGCCATGCCATTTGATTACTATGGCCCATATCAGCTTGGCTTTGCTGAGGAGGCTGTCGCGGTATTGTTTAGCGTAAACAGAGAGCGGCGTGTTGTTGGTGATTTAGGTGTTCACATGGCAGTGCCTGAGGCCTACATAAAATTAAGGCCGCCAAAGAGACCAAGTCGCGGCATGACGTTCATGCTGCCTTCGCTCCTCTTTCATCACTACATCGCCCGCAGAAGGGCCGCAGCTTTTGCGCTCATCCTTTCCCCCTACAGCTGCATCCTCTCTCACATTTAGCTCCAAGTCCGACCTCTTACGGCCGTCTACATTCCTCCCTTTAGGCTCCCCTGCCTACCCGACCCAGCCGCATCCTCCAGAACCCAGGGTCTTAACAGAATCAAATTCCCCGACAAAAAGAGCTTGGAGCACTCTCCTCCAAGAGGCACACCGCGCCTTACCATGGCACGACCGCGAAAAGACGTCAAGTTCCAACATAGGGGAAGTGGAAGCAATGGAAAGGTTCGCAGACCAAGCTCCAGCATGTCAGAAATCAGCGAGACTGCCTCCGAGCCCGGAAGTCCCACAAGAAACGGAACCCTTACAAAGACAGAGGTACTGTCTGAAATATTACTATTCATCACCCTGCTGATTCATGTTCTAGACAGCAGAAGCTCCTCCTCAATCCGAGTACGAAAAGAAAAAGCAGACTTTCATCACTCGAACAATATGGACGCTCGTTATGATTGCTATCTTCTTCTGGGCTATGTTTGCTGGTCACATCTACATAATCATCATCGTTACAGCTGTGCAAATTATATCCTTTAAGGAAGTAATTGCCATTGCAAACGTTCCCAGCCGAGCACGGAGTCTGCGCTTTACCAAGGCTCTGAATTGGTATTTCCTAGGCACTTTCATGTACTTTCTCTACGGGGAGAGCGTTATCTACTACTTCAAACACATTCTCCTCATTGACAGAATACTCCTTCCGCTAGCAACACATCATCGGTTCATAAGCTTCATGCTCTATCTTATTGGTAAGCTTGCCAAATCGCCGCGTATATCGAGGTCCGACCAGGCTAATGTGGGTGACTTCAGGCTTCGTCTTCTTTGTAGGGTCACTGCAGAAAGGGCATTACAAGTTTCAGTTCCAGCAGTTCGCGTGGACTCACATGGCCCTTTTCCTCATTGTCGGCCAAGCTCATTTCATCATTAACAATATTTTTGAAGGCATGATCTGGTTCTTCCTACCCGTGTCTCTCGTAATTACGAACGACATATTCGCTTACATTTGCGGTATTACTTTTGGTCGAACACCGCTTATCAAAATCTCACCGAAGAAGACCTGGGAAGGCTTTCTTGGCGCCTGGTTTTTCACTATCCTCTTTGGCATTGGCTTTACGAATGTGATGATGCGTTATAAATATTTTATTTGCCCGGTCAACGTGAGTATTCCACCTTCGCCTGCTTTATTGCCATTACCAATCACTATGATTCAGGACCTTGGAGCAAGCTTCTTCACCGGATTGGAATGTGATCCGAATCCCGTATTTATTCCGTACAAATACAGTCTACCAGTAGAGCTTCCCGAATGGACCCATGTTCCAACCACCTTCATATTTGCTCCAATGCAACTTCATATACTCGTATTCGCAACCTTCGCTTCTCTCATCGCGCCTTTCGGTGGCTTTTTCGCATCTGGTCTCAAGCGTACCTTCAAAATCAAGGACTTTGGTGATTCTATTCCAGGTCATGGAGGAATGACGGACCGTATGGACTGTCAATTCATCATGGGATTCTTCGCTTTCATGTACTATTCGAGTTTCATCGCGACATATAAGACGAGCGTGGGTGGAGTCATCGAGGCTGCGATAACGGGGTTGACTCCAGAGGAGCAAATGGAGGTAGTGAGAGGTTTAAGCAAGCATTTAGTCAACCAAGGCGTTGTCCCAGAAGCGGTATACTCACCTTTTGCTCTCCATAGCTGTAAGCCACGCTGACTTGATGACTAGGTACTTGAATACCTCAGCGGGCAGATGCGACGACGGTAGTTTCTCGGCACCACCTCACGCATTATCCAACATTGGGAACAAAAGCTTCGTGAACAAAAACACTCTTCTCTTATGTGCATAGGGAAAGGGGTAAAGGGGATTGATATGTGAATGACTTGGTCTCTGACTGCGTCTTGCGTCTTCCATCTGGCTTGTGCTATGGCTATTACTTGACCACGTCTTAAATTTTAACTGTATATACCCTACCTTTTCTTTCCGGGTTGTGTAGGTATCTCCTCTTCAGTCGCAAGCCAATGGTAGGATGTACTTGGTATGTAACGCACCGTAGATGACTCGGTGGAATGGGTTCGAGGCACCTCGAAACCCTTAATCAGACAGAAGTATGACGAATCCTGCCAGAACATTTCTCGATCTGACCATCTGTTCTAGGCCCACATCTACAGCGGGTTAAGCCGATAGACATAGCAGTATTCGCGGTGCTTTATAGTGCATGTTGTTCCTAATATGACTACTAGGAGTTAGCACGAGGTGTAGATAGTTGCTAGCAATGTTTCGTTTTTCCGAGGAAAGTTCCTGTTTATCATCATCTCAGTTATCTTATCGCACATCCATCAATAACCCACCAGTGATGTATTATTTTTGTCCCCTAAATCCCTTGAAAACCCAAAAACAACATTGATACATTCCTCCAGTCTCAGCAAATATCTCATGCCTTAGACTCTCAGCCTATACCAGACTCGCCTGCTCCACCTTATTCTTCACGAATTCGCTCTCTGCCTTTGGGCACGCAGTGCTAGCTGTCGGTCCCAGAATCATCATTGGACACTTTATATCCTTCAAATCCGGCCGGCTATCTATCTCTGTCAGGAAGATCACATAGCCAGCCAACCCTTCCACAGGCGTTTTAGATGTCCCACCAAGCAACCAGCCATAATAACTTTTGCGCGTGAGACCAGAAGCGTGTTAGGTCGCTTTGCCATCTCCTCATTCAAACCACGCAGAGTCAGCCGTATGACAGCTTCCGGCCAGGACGGCTAGCCGACACAGAACAACTCGATGGCCTGAGGCGGGAGATGCGTGGGCGACGAGCACGTTATCAAGCTCGCAACCCGCTCTGGGTCCATCGCTGCGAGCACCTCCCCACGACGCCCGATGTAGTTTCGCCAGAAAATGCACCTTCTGGACACCCAACTGGTCGAGAAAGTCCACGATTTCGCTCAAGATGGTCGGCATGTTCCACACGTAGCCCCCTTCATACTTGTTCTGGTCCTGCTCGCTCCATGGTGTTAGCCGTTTTAGGAACGATGAGCGGCCGTGTCCGCGCGCGTCGCGCCAGATGACAACTTAGTAGCGTGCGAGTCGAGGGATCCAGGGTACCAGAGCTCAGAGGAGCGGGCGCACCCGTGCTGGGTGAGGATGACTCGCTTTTCGGATGCTAGGATCCAAGGGTCAGCGAAGTCGTCGAGGTGGTGGGAGGATTTTTGGCCATTAGGATGCGTGATTTTATATCCAGGGGCTGGGTCGCCTGGTTTGCGGAAGGCCATGACTAGAGTCGTGTGTTATCAATAATCATGAAAAGAGTTAGAAATTGATGCTTTTTGTGGCTATGGTGAGAAATACCATGGTTGCGGGAATCGGGTAATACAATAGTAAGTTATCCGAACGGGGCTGCAATCTTTTCTGCTTCAGGTTTAACATTAAGTCGTTCTACAGAGAGTATCTACCCCTTGCATTCTGCGAGGGATCAGGATATGTGGGGTTGAGGATATGGGGTCAATCAGGTGGGTGACTCTATACCCTGAGCACAAGTGTAGAAAAATCATTCTATCCATTGGCTAGGGTGCTTCAAATCTACATCGTGCAACCTTGTTCCTCGCTTCTGTCATGCGTGTCCTTTGGAACCTTTGCAAAAGATAAGAAGTCCACTTTATATCCGAATGAGACCATAGTGTAATTACTAAGAAACCGTGTGATCATTAGATTTATTGATTCTAGTGCCTAAGAAATTACAACCCCGTATACAGGCTTGTTTACTGGGTCTTTAAGAGCATTACAATGAGCTTCATGCATTTGGTATTGCAGCGCATCCCTCTATTGACGAAATTTACTACCTTATCCTAGAAGTAGCAAAGATGATTCCAACCTATCCAGGATGTGGACTGAGTTCATTAAACAAGTGCTTTAAGATTTCTAGGCCCCTATTTTTAGGCCTTTCCTTTCCTAGCCCATATAATCTATCAAGCAATACCAATATTACAAACCTCACACAACTTATCCATCCCCCCGTAGTACCACTGAACTATCCGATGGAATCACGCCTTCAGGCCCGCCAAACACGTCTTCAGCCTCTCCCACCCATCCGTCCCCTCCCAGCTATCCTTTCCCCTTCCAGTAATACCCCTCACCGCGCTCTTCGACTTAAACCTCCAATCCTTCGCCACTACTTCCCCCGCACCCGCGCCCAGCCCCTCCGTCCTCTCCATACTCCCAAGACTCTCATACGCATCAGTCAAGTCGATGGTAGCGTCCACCACGCCGTCCCACTGCTTCTCAGTCCCATGCTCCCACCCCGGTTGCGAGACGACAGCGCGCCACGCCTTCTCGTGCGCCTCAAGCGCCGACGATGGCCTATGGCGATAAAGCGCAAGCTTCGCCACGGTGCGCCAGAGCCGCGCGGACGCCGTGATCAGGGGGACCACATGCTTATCCACCAGCTCCACGACCATCCGCGGCAGGCCCGGCTTGGCAGGGTCATATCCCGCATTGTCGGCATCGGACGTGATGATGTGGCGGACCAGCGCGTCGAGGATATCCTCGTCGACGCATTTCTCGCCGACAGTCGGCCCACGCAGCTCGCAGAGGCGCTTTTGCGCTGCGACAACGTCGGCGTAGGAGGGCGGGGCTGTGGACGCGGCGACGGTGAGGAGGTTCTCCCAGATGCGGAAGGAGTCGTATTTCAGCGCTGCTGCACGCTTGAAGGCTTTGAGAGCGTCGATGCGGTGTTGCTGCGGACTCGGATGGTGTTTGGTGATCGGGTGCTTGTCTTCGTCGATTGAGGTGGAGGACTGGACCGGTCGTAGATGCATTAATGCAGCTGCTAGATTGCTCCAAGCTTCGGCGTCTGCGTCGTCGAGTTGGACACAGCGCGAGAATGCTTCGACTGCACTTTTGAACTGGGTCAGCTCGAGGTATGCGCAGCCTAGCGCAAACCAGCTGGAGTGGTTCAGAGCGTTGATTTTGAGCGACAAGGAGTAGGCTGAAGCGGCTTTCTCGTAGTCTTTGAGTGCGAAGTAGTGCCGACCTAAGGAGCGTTGAGCTCTGGCGTAACGGTGGTTGGAAACCTCCCAAGCTTTCTGGTACATAGCTAGATCATGGTCAATATCGCCAAGTATGCAGTAAAGGCGAGGTGCGTCCGCTGGAGCTGGATCTCTAGGAGAACCCTCCCATTTCTCCTCCTCGAGATCAGCTATCTCATCGCTACCGCTGGAAGCGTGGTACAGCTGTCTTCGAACGATCTTCTTTGCTTTGTCTTCTCGCTCAGTGGCTGCCCAACATAGAGCTGCCTCAGCCCACATCTCTAGCCTCTCATATATTTCCAAAGCGGAGCGAAGACCTCCAAGATTGACCCAGCGCGCGGCTAATTCTGCTTCAAGTTCCCATCGAGAGGGCGAACAGAGTTGAGATATGTAATGTAGACGCTCACTGACAGGTGCAGTCTCGGATTGGGTTGCCTTGGGTAGAAATATAGTGGTTGTTGCACCCTCCGATCCAACAGCACCGCTTGAATCTTCCGTGGACGTCTCGGAGATGACTTGATCAACTAATGCTTGGAGCTGCAGGAGACCTCTTTCCATAGTCCGGGATCTATAACCTTCGATACGACTCCTAACCAATAGTGCTTGCGTGTAAACCTGCCAATTGGAACTTCCACCCTCGAGAACGCGAGTTGCGTATGGTAAAGTCTCTTCTCTAGTCAGACCATCAGAGGGAGAAGTGTTGGTGATTGAAGACGCCAAAGAAAGTAATATAGCGGAATCTAGAGGTTCCAAAATGGGCTGGTTGGCAGGATCAAGGGAAGTAAGGCTAGATGGAAGAGAAGACTCATCCTTGATATCAGTAGATGATGATGGATATTCCGTGAATGAGATAGATTCTAGGAGGGTATCATCATTGAGGTTAAGATTCCTAGGCTTTGATATCTCTACACCTTCTGGGGCTGAAGTTGGAGAGTTGGATTTAATATCAGTCGTGGCAATCTCTTTCTCAACTGCGTCTGGAATTCCGTTCGACATTGAGCCAACACTGCGCGCAAGAACTACGAGCTGGCTGGTATCTTTCTCCTGAAATTTGGTCCTCTTGCCAAGTAAGCCGGTAAGAGCAAACTCAAATTTCCTCTCCGAAGTTGCCTGGTCTAGGTCTACTCGCGCCTTTTTATCAAAACCATGATGTGTATGTATAGCCGCTCTCTCCAAAAGAAAATGGACACGAATATCCGACGTGCTATATTTAGATTCAGAAGATAGGATTTGTGTCTCCACAGCCTCTAGATCCCCATATATCGAAGACTGTAGCGAAGGTGCGATCTCTGATAGCAACCTCTGATGTAAGAAATCAACTCGGAGCTTTGCCCACCGAGCAGCCTCCACATTTTTTACTATCGGCGGACATGTTAAGATTGAGTCAGCCAGGCACAGCAACTCAACGTTCGGAGTAAGCTTGTATGCTGCCTCTCCATCGGCTCCCAGTGATAGGATTAGGTCCCGTCTCAGCGCGGACACGGCTGCAGGGGACGCGGAGATGCTTTTTGGAAGAAGAACTTGAGCAGACGAGAATGGAAGTGGAGGGCCAGTGATATTTGACTGTATAAAAGCATACATAGATGCGACAGCTATGATAAAAAAGATATGCTGGCGACAGGATGGGGAGACTTGGCCTGTATTTTCAGGCTCCTCATTCCTTTTCCCTAGAATTAGACCCAGACGGCGGAAGATATAATCACCCCATGACGGGAAGTCAGCAAAAAACACTGCTTTTGTGGTTTCGTCGTCTTCATGCCCTAGTAGAATCGTAACCTGAGGGTGCTGAAGAATTTCAGCAAAGTCTCCATGCTCCAGGCTTCTAAGCAAGTCACTAAGGACAGAAGCAAGGTCATCGGGCAAAGTATTTCTCAGAAAACTTAAGAAAATGTCGGCCATGGTGAGCCCCAAATTTTGGCAGCCGGAAAAGCACGTTGCAGAATTCTCACAGTTGAGCGATGGTGATGATTTAAATCGAGGTGGGAACAAAATGGTTTTTCTCGCTTCATCTTTCCTCTCCTAAATTAATATATCGAAGTCCTTGAATGACTCCCATTAGTGCTTTGTAATGAAACTTATCCCTCTGTCCACTAAAGCAGTTGGCTTTAAAACAGAAAGGGTTTATTTTTATTGAGTCACAGAATTCTAAGTTTCACAGTGCCGGAGTCGAGCTTAGTTGTCGTGGAAATTGAGTCAGTCTCATCCCATTAGGATGAAGCTTGTCATGATTCATTAGGATAATCATTTAAAAACACAATATAGAGACTCCGGGAGGACCTTCATTGTGCCGCCAAATATGAAACTCATTGTATCCACACAATACCCGCCATTCAACCGTAACAAATAATGAGAAACAAAACCGGGGTGTACAACGCAAACACCGCTCTACAGGACGATACTAAAGCCTAATCGGAGTCGCTGCTAGAAGAAGAGTGACCGCCGCGAGACCTTGACCTTGAGTGGTGCCCGTGCTTCTTGTGACCGTGACCACCATGGCTGCTATGGCTACCAGCGTAAAGACCGCCCAGGCCAGCAGAAGCCGCATAGCCACCGAGGTTGGAGGAGCCATGTTCGCTGCCATGGCTGCTACTCCCATGCTTCTTGTGTTTCTTCTCTTTCTTGTGCCTACAAGGAATACCACGTTAGTAACATCTCTAATAAGCGCAAGCCGCTAACCCCGTAGGAAGAACTTACTTATCATGCTTACTATCCAAGACATTCGCACCTATCGCGCCGGCCACAAGTCCTCCGATCGTACCGAGGGGACCGCCACCAAGCTTGTGACCAACGAAGGCCCCTCCAGCACTGCCGATGAGTGTGGAGCCAAGACCACGTTCTCCATCAGCTAGCACTCCAGGTGCGCCTGGCTGACCGTACTGGCCTGGCTGTTGCTCTCCGTAACCGGCCCCGTGAGCAGGAGGAGCTCCATACTGATGTTCGGGGGGATATGGAGAGTGTCCACGGTTTTCACCATATGGCGCTACTTGGTTCTGGTCGTAGCCGCCTTGCGGTGGAGGCGGTGACTGGTAAGGGGAGTGTGATGGTGGAGGGTATTGGCCCTATAGAGCTGTTAGCCTTACGCGAACAAGCAAAGCGAGGAATGTAAGTGAAAGCGCGCACCTGTTGCGGAGGATAGGGGCTACCTCCATACTGCTCATGGCCGCCATAAGGGGGTTGTGCTGGGGGCGTTCCGTGCTGATTGTGTTGGTCGTATCCCCCGTAGCCTTGCTGCGGGGGAGGTTGGTTATAGCTACCACCGTAATACTCTTGTCCAGACATGTTGATTGATTTGGAGAATTGGTTTCTTTGGGAAAAGTAGTTTGTGGGAGAAGGGAGACTAATGAGTCCTGTTTGCTGCTTACTTCTCAGCTAAGCGGGGGAGGGGTGTTCGGGTCAGGAGGTGCAGATATCAGGCACACATTCAGAGGATCACAGGCCTTTTTATGCGAAACAAATGGCGCTGGATGAGGGGTATGTGTACGCGATTCACCGATTTTGACCAGGAAAGAGCGGTAATGCCCGAAGCTGAGCGTGATGGCGATTGCGGCTGAGCAGCAGAGCAGCAGAGCAGGCTCCTTGCAGCGTGGAGTGGTGATAGGTGAAGCGGGCCATTGGGCTGGGCGGGGTTTGAGGCTGTGCTGCAATCAGCCACCATGCCGCCCACCATGCCCCCATGCAAAGCGATTACTCGGAGACTCCGTGCGCCGGAGAATTCAGAGAGCGAACTGATGTTCCGCCAACCTCCACCGCCATCTCCGTGTTCTTGCCAGTTGCTCCTCCAAAGCGACGTCATACTTTGCGTATCCTTTGTCATCGGTTTGTTACCATCAGTGGCTGTGAAGGTCGTGCTTCATTACTACCCTCCAGGCCTAATCTTGCACGCCTCTGTGTCTGAGAATAGCAATGCTCAATGATGCTGTATATCGCTGTTTCTTTGGTACATCGACACGCGTCCTTGATGTTCGAGGGGCTGCCTGTAGCGACATTCTGCGGAAGCTGACGCCATCAGGGCTAATGCGTTCGTCTGGGAAAATGAGCCACTGCCTAGAAAGGTAATAATTGAGCTCAACAGTAAATCTTGATGGTGCCGTAGCCTTCGAAGTACACCTCGTTAAAAATGAATTTCTCGATGCCTGATAGACTTTATTAAAATCTTCAGCTGCGCCGTCTCCTTTAAGCTTCGTCTTGTCTCCAGAAGACTACCCAAAAAAAGCACAATACAATGCGCTCTATGATCGAGGCGCTCTATGTCTTTGTCTCGTATATTTTGCCTTTCTCTCGAGGACCTCGGCGGCCTCTTTTCTACCCAATCCATTGTCTATACCAACAAGAATGTCTTTGTACTCTGTAGTCCCGCTTCACTTTATATCTCCAATATACTTCTAATGGTCTTACTTACGATTCCCCGACCATACTTTAAGTCAGCATCAGCGCAGAGCTGGACCCGCAGACTATTTTGATGTACCCCTAAAAAGGGTAAATTGCTACGAACAGATGAATAACCATGTCAATATGTCGGAACCTATCCCCTGTAGCGATTTCATTTCACGCTCTGACGAGACGCTTGCGTTTATAGGAAACAAAGAAGCCATCAACGGTCTTAAGTTCCACGTCAGTCTTGGCTTCAAACAACAACATACGTCCTCGAGCGGCTTCCTCTGTACGCTGTACGCCCTTGAAATAAGCCTAAGGCCTATATACCAAAGGATGAGAAAAACTCTACTGAACTTCCAGCAGATTCAGAGAATCTGGAAGAGTAGTGACTACTATCAAATAGTTGAGGCAAGGCTTGCAGACTTTTTCTCACTAGGAAGCGAATAAGATTTCTTGAGCAGAGAGCGAGACCTGTACTATCTACCCGAAGAATTATCTGTGAATGTTTTCTCGGTCATCTTGCACATTCCTAGCAGGGAGGACGGTTTAATTTTTCAACATGGTATTTGTACACGAGCGTCGACATCTACGAGCAGCTATCAAAGTAGCATCTTTACGAAGTTGCTCTCCTAAGTGACGAGAAAAGCTCACATGGGATAGTATCGATTGTCAACGATAACGCAATAGCGATAGGTGAGGCCGACTATAACCATTGATCTGGCGTCGCCCCCGATTTCCCATTGTCTGCGGATGCCTCTTACCTCCCTCAGCTACTCACATGACTCCAAATTCTCCTATTCCTTCAGCCTATGGCGAAACTAGCAACAACAATAACCAGACTTGGTAACAAGCCCGCTTTGACCACTACGAGCACCTTGCACATCGTCACGGACCTTTAGAAGTGCCTTGCACGGGTGCACCTACCATATACTTGTCCATGCGGGCTTGATAGCTTGCTTATTTCCAAGTCTGACAATAACCGTGATAATAGCCCCCAACACAAGAGAAGAACCCCTGCTAAAGCTGTGGGAAGGCACAAGCGCCCCGTGGGTGGGATTTTCCCGCCGACAGGGAAGCGCAAATTATCCCTGAAGGACCATCTTAATACACAAATGTATGACGGCAGCCATAACAGCGCTCAAGACAAAGGCAACAGTTCAGCATATGTTAGCAAGAGGCTGAAGCCCGAATTATCGTATAATACTCTCGCAACCCCATGAGCCTTGTATATTTGATGATATCCGGATGGATAACAGCGACGACTATCAAAATCTCGGATATCAAAAGCCCTATCCACAAACTCAAAACAATGGGTGAAATAATGGAAGTGATAATAATCCGAACTATATCAATAGAGTCGAGTGCCTTAGCAATGTTTCTATGCACAGCCCTAAGAGGGTTGCTAGAGACAGTATCAGTACTGTAAGCGGTTATTTAGACTCCTTAACTGCAAGCAGAAAGCGTAGAATCTATTGCACACCCACACTTTCGTTCCCGATGCGCCTCCGCACGATTCCCCCCCCCCCAACCGAGCTTATGACAGGCATTACTCTCGAAGAACTCGTCGTATACTTTCCTAGCCACGTTCTCTGTTGGCCTGGCCTCGCGCTTCTACTCCCGAGGACGAAATGGAACCAGCTCTTCGCACGAGTCACAAAGTATATCAACGAAGCTCGTGGCACAAAACGAGAAGCCAATACCCGCAAGCACGTCCTCCGCAACTCGTGTCGCCTAAAAGTCAAAAATACTATCAAAGAGGCCCTCAGCCCTGACTACTCTCTCACGAGGCACGGCAACTTCTTCACAAATTTCGTCACAGCTGAACTGCTGCAGGAGGTGCTCTAGAAACTTCCATCGAGGATCCCGTGCGTGCGTGCTCCCGCGGAACCAAAGCCTCACCGGCTTGCCTCGTCCATTTCCAGAGAAACTCCCTTACATTCCACCTCTAATCCCGCCCCGCGCAGCTTTCTCTCTATTGGCCACTACCCTGTGCATCTCGCCCGCCGCCAGGTCGTTCGACAGTACCTTACGACCTACATGTGAAGTCTACCTGTATGCCTTTCTTGAATTCGACAACCTGGAAATTGTATCCATGTTGCCGCGGCAGGCGGCAGTGCGGGTCTGAGGGCCGAACGAGGTGGCCGTGAGTTTGAGAAGCAGAAAGAAGACCGCGTTGATTAGGCGGGTAGAGAGGGCGGGACGGAGTAAAGAAGAGGAGATGCAGAGGTATGAGGCGAAGGTAGGTGCTGCTGGCTTTAAGAGACCGAGGAAAGTTAGAAATATGAGTGCAAGGGCTTTGGTAAGGGCTTTGGATCTGTCAACCGATAAAATAAGTCACATTTGGCTTCGCCAGAAGGCCTGGTCTTTTTGGGCCAATTGGCCGATCGACGGGATCACATCATTAGCGAAGAGGGAAATGTGGAAGGGGCGGGCGAGCACGATGTGATGGAAGAGGATTCAATGCTGCTCGAGGGCATGGAACCACTCAAATCCACAAAGCCACACGAAAGCAGTGTGTCCAACAGCCAGCGTCGCTGCCAGCGACGCTGCCAAGAAGCTGATAATATAAGCAGCCAGCGAGCGGTCTTTATTTTTAGAGTCAGCGAGCGATGAAGTCACAGCGCGCTATCAGCTCGCTACCTTGGTGGTAAGGTAAGGAAGAATTTTTGGTGTCTTAAAGCTTCTTGTAGATTATAAGGATATTTGGCCGATATTCGGAGGATTAGCTATACGCCAAGCAGTAAGAAACCCCTGGGAAACTCTCGCTTATCTATAGTAAATATAGCATTTTCCCCGATTTCTCCATGCACGCGTGAGGGTCCTCTACTTAATATCTCACCAAAAGTTGACTACTACTATGTAAAGAACCTTACTTTCTACGCGTTAACTAGGTAGTAGAGCTTCCTCTTCTACTTCTTCTTTATTGTCTCTGCAATCTACGCGTTAATTAAGCTCTTTAATATCCAGGCTTTATTAATTAACTACTTCTCCCCTTCTAATTAACGATGACATTAAATCGGGCAATTAAAACAATCCTTTCTCCGCCGGTATATCACGAAAGCCTCCTCTAGCTAATCAGAACTACGGCTGTATCTTTCCTATTAACTAGGATAATCTCTACCTATAAAAGCACGGCAAGCTTACTAGTAAATATAGATACTAGGTTCTTTATAAGCGGTTAATATCTAGCAAAGCTTTAATATTAGCTATTTAGCAGTATAGAGCAGACCTTTTTTAGGATGGTCTTATGGGTATAAAGAGACTCTAGCTGTATAAAATCTGCCACCTAGCTTAAAAATAAAGTTCTTTACTTATAATTAACGGCAATAATTATATTATTGGCCATTTAAGATTAAAGTATAATATTAATGTAGGCCCTGGAGGCTATAAGAGTAATACACAATTACTAATTCCGTTAAGCCCGTTTGAAGCAGCCGCTTAAGCTTTATCTGCTTTAGGAGGTAGCCATAAACGCCAGCCGTTTTGGGCAGCTGGCTATGTTTAAGTATATATTAATTAGACGATTTTGTAGGATATTACCTTCCGTTAAGCCACTAGTACTTATACGCGCGCTCTGCTTATATTTAATCGTCCTTAGATATAAGAGTATCTTGTAAAGGCGCCCATGTTATTAAGCAATTGGATTAAAGCCTTATTTAAACAGCAACATATTAGTATTAAAGACCTCCTTCTTACCGCGCTTAGCAAAATCCACCTTAGCTGCGATATCTGGACGTCTATAAATGGAATATTACTACTCGGTATAGTGGCTTATTTTATTAATAAAGACGGCAAGCTTTAATTAGTACTTTTAGGGCTTCTATAGCTGCGAGGATTATATACTACTAAGAATATTACAACGGCTTTGGCGGAGGTAATTAAAAAGTATTAATTTAATTATAAGCTTAGTTGCTTAATAACCGATAATACTAGTAATAATAACAACCTCTATACTTACCTTTTATAAAGCCTCTTAGTGCCTAAAAAGGAACGGCTTTAGTGCGCTAGTTATATTATCAACCTTATTATTAAGGCCCTAATATATAGCAAAGGCGTAGGTAAGCTTAAACGCCTTCTAATTGGTGCGAGTAACTAAGTTAAATTCGACCTTATACGGCAGAAAGGCTTCGTGGGTAAGGTTTATAATATTATTAAATACATTATGTAATTAATAGGACGCCGTGAGGACTTCACTAAGAATTAGCTTAATGCCTATATAGAGGATAAGCTATTTAATTATACAGAGCTTATGCTTATTAAGGACGGAGGCGTTTAGTAAAATTCCACCTATTTTATACTCTGCCGCGCATTGCTTCTTTATAAAGCAATTAATAAATATTTACTTACTTAGAGGAAACTAGCCAATAATAGCTACAATCTAACGCAGGACTCGCTTACTAATAACAATTAGAAGTAGGTAGAGCAGCTTATTAAGATCCTAAAGCCTTTTATATTAGCTACTAAGCGTATAAAAGGTGACGCTAATAGCCCTGGTGTTAAAGGCTTATATAGCGCTTTATAGGAGTCAATTACTAATATAGAGCTCCTTTATTAAATTCTCTAGCGAACTTAGTAGAGCCTTAAGAACAAAAGTAACTCCTTCTTTAAATTAGGCGTTAATATAGCTATCTAAAAGATTAATAAATATTTCGATAAAATAAAGGATAAGAGCCCTTACTACTTTGCTATAGTAATTCTTTATCCGTTATTTAAATAAGCCTACTTTTATAATAAATAGAAACAGTAGCCTTAATAGTAGAAGCACGCTAAGCGGTGTATAGAAACTATATTTGCTAACTATATTAATAATTAAGAAGATAAGGAAGATAAGGAACCAGTTAAGCTATAACGCAGAAAAGTTCCTTATAAATTTAATAATAATTTAGCTAATAAATATACGCAGTTATTAGTTATAGATAAGAGCCTTATATCCTCTAAGCGCAGTTAAAAGTATATTAAGCTCGCTAGTGAGCTTAATCGCTACTATAACGTAGGCCTTAAGCTCATTAAGATCCGTACTGATAATGGCGATAAGGTAAATAATATTATTCCTAACCCTCTTACCTGGTGGCTTAAAGTCGGTTAAATCCTCTATCCAATACTTACCAAGATTACTCTTAATATCTTCTCTATACTAGCTATAAGCTCTATATATAAATAAGTCTTTAGTTAAGCTAAAAAGATCGTTACTAATAAGTGTAATAGACTATTGGCCAATACAATTAAAGCAGATTAATGTTAGAAATAGTAGCTGCTTAAAGGCCTTTTATTAAGCAGTTTAATTAACTGCATTAACACCAATAGAGCCTTAACTACGCCCTGTTTAATAAGCTTTAATATTAATCTTACTAGCTATAAGCTTAATGCAGAGGCAGAAACACTGGCTTGGTAAGCTTCTTTCACTTAAGCCTTATATTAAATTAAGATCTAACATAAAAATGGAGCCTCTAGAGCCCTTACTACCTTCTTTATTACCTACCTTATTACCTACCTTATTTAAGCCTCTGTACGCGCTGAGCGGTTTCTACTATATTTAAACACTGTACTGGATAAATTAAGGAGGATTTTTAATTGGGCAATGTTAATATTGTATATACAGAGGTTCTGCCAAAAAATCTAATGTAAAACACTATTTAATCCCTACAATTTGCCTAATTAGGAAATTAGGCTGACAGCGAACAGCGAGCCTGCCTATTTTGGTGCAGCGAACAGCGAGCGATTTGATTGGTGGCCCTAGCTCTCGCTCGCTGCCAAGAAGCTCGCTGAGCGCTGGCTGTTGGACACACTGC
>Ga0307515_10000467_pt1 | contig 96617 bp, 101 predicted proteins | sample 17_EM_MG_FD_194513 | JGI IMG/M metagenome (GOLD analysis project Ga0307515, IMG submission 194513) | Populus trichocarpa ectomycorrhiza microbial communities from riparian zone in the Pacific Northwest, United States - 17_EM | ecosystem: Host-associated > Plants > Roots > Unclassified | place...
TACCTTTCCCTTTACCGTTTCCCTTCCCCTTCCCCTTCCCCTTCCCCTTCCCTTCCTTCATTGCTTTCCCTTCCCCTTCCCTTTCCCTTTCCCATCCTTTGTTCCCTTCCCTTTCCCAGTCCCTTTCTTACCTCCCTGCATGTCCTCCTCTCCCTCACTGTCGTCATTATCATTGCCATCGCCAGGATAGCTCCTTCCACTACTCGGCGCTCCGGGATCTGCCCAGTTATCAGCATCATCATCCTCGCCAATGATCTCATCACAATTGAGAGGTCTACAGGCTAGGAAGTCGCCTGGCTTGTACTTCCGGCTGCTTGGTGGTTCAATGTTTGCCCTCAAATCATCTCTACCATACCATGAGAAACGCTCGCTGGTGCATTTGAGCTTCCCTGACCTGGTTGTCTGGGGATTGGTGCGACCGACATGATCCACAGAGGCACGGTGGTTGTCCGACCTCCAATCGTTCATTTGGTTGCAGCTTTTGTCAACCATTTGCCCAATATATGTACAGAAGGCTGCCCACCACTCCCGGAAAGGTGAACTCTTGTTCTAGCGGTGCGGCTACATCAGCTGGATTTGTGAAAAGTGGCGAGTCGTGACTGGATCGAGAAAGATTATATCATAAACAAGGTCCCATGCCCTTTGATTGTTGACGCTGCAAACATTGTATATCTGTATGAGTCCATGAATGTGTTCCGAGATAAATCCCTTTATACGGTCCCGATCCAACGACAGCGGTCGATTTATGCCCGGTGTCGGCATCTTTGCCCTCGCCTTCCCCTTGCCCCTGTGGCTGCCCTTTGGTGCCATCACTGTGAGTTGAGAATTAATCTACATCCGAAGGGTTAGCATTATAATACAGTTGCATGAGGTGGAAGGAAGACCAGAGGGAACGTACAAAGTTGTGTAGGTTATGGAGTGTGTTTTGGAACGACAGGTTGGTTTTATGCAAGTCACGTGAAGTCGAAATAGTTCAGTATGCTTGCCGTGAGTTTAATACAGGAGGAAAAGGGAATAACGGTGTAGGTGGGAAAAAGGGATACAAATACTCGAGTTACTCCGATTTCTTGGTTCAACTTGTGAGATATGATCAGTTGGATTCATATCATGCGTTTTGTTGGTTAATGAACACAAAACGGCCCAGCCTTTATCTTTCACAACCCCCAGGCACCTGATGAATCAGAAGCCTCACGACGAGATTTAGTACTCACAGTGAGGAAAGTCAACCACGTCAGGTGTTGCTTTTGCATCTCACAGAACTTTCACCCCTCAGACCTCTGGCATCTCGGTGCACACTGCGTCGTCCTCAGGTTGTCCTAACTGTGCAACCGTCCAACATGGCTACCAACACGCCTTGCTGTGGAAGAAGCACACACAACTGATGTCATAGGATAGAGAATACGTCCCTGTTTGCTTTGTGATACTTGTAGCTGTGCCAAAGGGGGATTTCCGCCGGGAAGCTGAAGATATACCCAATCAATGGTGCGAAGTATTGTGCCGAAAACGAGTGCAATACTAAGATAACCACATGAAGAAGGCATAAACACCCTTCAAGCGGTGCAAATAGACCTTCAGATGTTGGTGTAACAGTGAATATCAATGCTGAGTTCAATCGGAGTTTAATCTGATGCCAGTTGCCCCAATGCTTTTCAAGGTATCTCATCCCCGAATATTGTCACGGTTTAGAGTCCAGCGCAGTCTACACTGTGCCTCCCTCTTTTGTCGAATCCCTCACTGGTCGCTCAAATTGAAGTCTACCTTGCCTGCCATTGCATGAGCATGCAGAGGAAGTTGGTCCTGCATTCGTATTGTCTAACATCTAGAACTGACTATGTCTTCCCAAAGACCTCACCCTGACACAACTCCGGTCGTACGAAATTCTCGGAGTCTTGCAAATCATCGGAATCAACCAAACCATGGGCCTTCGGGGAATTCTCCACTTCCGCTTCCTAAGGGAGGGGTTTCCGTACCGGCTGGCGAGAGGGATTTCTGTTAACGAGTGAGTTCCGTAGCCTCTTCAATCCCAGGTCAGAACTCCACCCCCACATCTTCGCTGAACAATTCTCGCATTGCAGATATCACTGAACGTGTGGCTTCCACCCCGTCTGGTACACAGCGATGGTCGATCAAGTCTCCAACCACCACCACACCGCGAACAGGCAGTTACAGCGGACCAGGACCCGGAGGAACCACACAGACAGACCCAACGCGTCGCGTTGTATCCACCCACGTATCTGGCATTGCTAGGACTCCCACTCCTCTCAGCGGTCTTGAAAAGCTGCCTACCCCCATCCCTGATCTTGCTGCCCGCGCAATCATTACAAATCCACTGCGAACACGAGCTACATAGAGAAATCAGAGACAGAGGCGGAGACATTTTCATCCGGAGGTGGTGTCTACACCTCGAACGATGGACTCCGGCAGTTGCAGCATCAATCGATTTGGTCACTCAGACATGGCGCGTCTTGTATTTTTAATGGGCAGACTCCTGGAGATCTGCATGTGGAACAGACGGCCGTTTATGAGTGCAAGCGACCTGGAGATGGTAAGTTACCCAATGCGACGTGTTGCGAAAGTATTAGCTGAAGGCCCACACTGGCAGATCATAGAGGAGTACTGGAACACCGCTATGCAGCAAAACAACATCTGGTCTGTAGCATTGGAGGCGTGCAAAAAGGAGATTTTGAAAGAGCTATGCTGAAGCAACATCCCAAGTTGGATGTTACACGCTCAAACCGGTACCAGGTTCGAGCACAAGTCGATAAGGTTCAATCCCATTTTGTTCCATCAGCAAGAGACAACATAAGAGAGCGTTATGACCTCCACCGCTTTGAATCTGCCGCATAGCGTTGGGAATTCATTGATTCTCTTCTGGCAGACAAGAAGTGACATTTTCCTGTAGCAGAGCGTGAGGAAGGTGGTGTACGCGGTTTAAATTCAACGCAGAGAGTATCGAGAGCGGCCAATGAATGGCCAGCGTCGGCTTTACTTCCTGGAAGAAGCAATCCCAGGGTGTATCTACATCAAGTTTTCTCATCTGGCAAATAACCGCAGTAAGTATGTAGACGGATTTTATCATTCAATGATTGACGACAATGTCATTCATATACCTCACCACTCATCGTGTTTACCTGCACCGCATTGCGCCATGCTCTTGTGGAGTGGCAAAAGAACAAAGGTGTTCATCCGAAAGCGTCCAAGTCCAAGCAGAAAGTGGACAGACCTGATCGCTCGAACTACCTCAACTACAAGAATCATGGTTGTAAGAATGCATCCTGCTGCGTTGCAACTGGTCACAAGTCATTTACCTCGCCTGGTGTTGCAGACACGTATATATTCTTCATGAATACCTGGAACACACAACTGGAGAGCTTCCAACAGAGGGTGTATAAAAACACTCTTGCGACAGTAAAGCGTTGGGTCCAACAGGCTGTGAACCCAACGCCTGCCGAGGTCATAAGTGTGGAAGCAGCGAGTTTTGACAATGCTATTCTTCTGGACCATTTGACCTCCGAAGTAGCGCTTGAGGAGCCTGAGATAGGAAGCACGCACTCAAACATCCCGATAGACAACAATTGCATGGATGACAAACTACATTTCGGGATGCCAGGGGGCAACGGGGATTAAGAAGATGAACCTGACGAAAGCAACAAGCGCAATGCCATCCCCAACACAAGCCGGCGACGACGGCCCGCAACTGAACTGGAGAGGTCTGACCAGGGAACCAGTGATGTCGATGGGTATGAGGGTGACGTTGGCGATGATGCAGATGCAGATGTACAGGAAGATGCCTTGCTAGCAGATGATGGATCAACGCAGAATGTGGAGGACTGAGAGCAGAGTACTAGAGAGTGCGAAGATTGGACATGGGGATGATGCGGATGCGGATGAGGAGGAAGAAGCATCGCAAGCCAATGATGGATCAATGCAGAATGTGGAAGACTGAGGGCATACTACTAGAGAGTGTGAAGATTGAACGGTATATTTCAGACCTGTAAAATACAATAATTGCTAAGCAAATGCAACGGCAAGCGATGTAACCAAAGCGAAGACTGTATTTTGATAACGGACATCATCTCGAAACTAAACATATGGGGAGAGTGCAGCATCCGATATATACCAATAGCGGAGAGGTAAAATGTGGCACACGGCCGGAGAAAGGCATAAACATCCTGAGGCATTGGGTAAACTGCTTCAGCATAACTGCAGCCCCTGTGAACAGTGTAACACATGTGTCGTTCTGATGATGCGTATATGACACAACAAAGTACAGGAGGTACGTATGCAACGCGACAGGTAGCGAGTTATTCTCCGTCCCAGGGTACGAGGTTCCGTCAGAGCCGTCAGAGCGGTCCGGAACACCCGGGTGTTTCTGACGGAAACTATGGTCGTTGCTGATGTGGATATGTGTATATACATACCCCACTTCCCAACACTCAGTGTGTCAATCATGATGCATATTCCAAGGATCGCAAGCGTGATCAACATTTCATTACAGATTTGCTGACTGATGAAGGAACATCCACTGGTTAGTACACTATTGGCTGGGTGGTAATGGGGCTGACATGCATCTTGCAGATAAGAGCAGCCTATTGACCGAACCTGAAAGTGAAGACGAGCATTGATCAACAAGAACCAGATTTTTGAGTGTATTATTATCTACAATTAGGTGACACTTTCAGGTACATTTTAACGGATATATATATATGTGTTATTCAGCCACAATGAAGTAATGAAGGAGAAAGTAAATGAACACAATGGAAAGGCTGCCAACACACGATTAATGATATAGTATGCCAAATGAAATAATTGCAAGTTGCAGATATGCCCCTGGCGAATTGAGCGTCAACGGAACATCAACGATTTTTGGTCCTATCAGTAAGGTAATTAGATTGTTATCTGTTTGTTGTTATTCATGATCTCAGTATTGGCCGCGTTTATGGGCAAAACCGCTATCGATGACATCATTACTATCTCCTGACATGAGCATCAATGGAGGGTCAATGATTGTTGGTCATGTAAGTTTGGTAATTAACAATTGATTTGGTCGCTGTTATGCAAAACTGATGTATTGGGAGCCTTCATAGGTTAACCATATCGAGACATGGTCACTACCCCATTCTGAGAATGAGCGTCAATTGAGGGTCAATGATTTTTGGCTTTGCATCTTGACTAATCTAAGTGGGGACTGGTTGTACATATCCAAACATGATGTATTGGTCGCCTTTACTGGCAAACACAACAGCAACACACTCATTGCCTCATCCTGAAAATGTGCATCAATGGAGTGTCAACAATCTTTGGCTCTGTATCGTGAGTAATTTAAGTGGTGACTGGTTGTACATATCCTTAAATGAGGTATTGGCCGCCTTTACAGGCAGAGACATCAGTGACACACTCCCTGCCCCATCCTCAAAATGAGCGTCAACTGAGCGTCAATGATGTTTGGTCATGCAAATTGGGTAATCTAAGTGTCGCTATGGGGCAAGAATTCATATACGAGGTAGTGGTGGCCGTTTCTGGCAACACAGTGCAACATATATTTGGTACCCTATCACGAAGGGGAGCGTCAACGGAGCATCAACAATTTGTCATCTGGCATATTCAGTAATCAAGGGATCGTGTGGATATTTGAGCTCATAATGGAACTGTTTACCCTCATTATAGGCAAAAATACAAAACAGAAAAGGAAAAACACAGATTCCAAAATAATCGATATCGCAAACTGCAAAACATGCAAAAACTGAAAACTGGATGTTGAGTACATGATTTTTGTAAAATACTATTATCAAACAGCAAAATCAAGAGCAATACATGAGTCTACAGATGGACCCTCTGCGCAACCCACTGACAACACGCCAAACTCAGACGGGTTGGGAGATTTCCCTTGAACTGTACCCAAATTGCCAGATCGGGTGTATTGACCACCCTGACCGCCAATTTAGCACCAGGGCCATTCCAACCCGAACCCAGACCAAATGCAACGGCCTGGAACTGTTCCAACCTCTGGGGATGTCACTCCCAATCATGTAGATCTCTACCAGTGGTTCTACTATCACACAGTAGAATATCTCCCCTGGGCCTTATTATGATGATGTCTGGAATCTCAATTATAGTTCTGTGAACTCAGAAAGCGGGGGTGCTACTAGTGCTTATCGCACCGACTAATGCTTTATCTTTTCATTAGAATTTTCAGCAGTTGCATTAGAGACATAATTGGCGACCATTGAATACTCAACCAAAATAGAATATTACATGCATAGAGCAGTGCGATGCTTACTAAATCCAATCAATGAACAGGGTTGCTTCAGACCTTGTATTTTAGCCAATGTCAATAATCACTTAGATGGTACATGCTTAGGTCTCAACTTTGCAATGACTGAGCAATCCATGAACATGTTCCTTCTCCTTTCGAGAAGACTTGCAGGTTCCACTTACTGGCATATTCTGTGACATCTACTGTACACAGACTTCTGTGTAATCACAACATTACAGTGTCTTGTCCCATAAAATAAGATATAGTAGGTGAGGTTGATACTTATGCATAATGCAGATGTCTCTTTATAAGATGTCCCAGTAATGGTATCATAACCGTTTCATTATAATTGAATCTGATAGCACCCATGTAGGTAATCTCTAATCAATTGACATCTAGCTGAAGTGTATTCCCACTTTAGAATACTTCACTGACAAATATACTGTTGTGCACAAACAGGTATTATGCATTAAACAGTTAGGTGACATTTTCAAAGGATCTGCTACAATCTACATTTGTACCATTACTTCTGGTAAGGGATAACCCCTAACAATGGTCACATAGTCAGTGTCTCCAGATGCTCCTCTGAATGCACATATGTACTGTCTGCACCCAGATTGATTATATTTGAATATATCAATAGTCTTAAATACAGAATACATGCCATATTATGCTGTAGTGAATGTTCTTGTGATTGTAACAAAGACAAATATGATAGACGAAATGGCTTGCTGTTATTGGATGTTAAAAACCACTGCTCTGAAAATGCCACTGCAAGTTTAAACTCTCCTGTGGAGTTGTATGCAGTGGTCTCTGCTGCTCTGGAAGTCTCCTGCTGATCTGCACTGTGGTCTCAGCTGCTCCAAAATCCGAAATTCCCATAAGTCAAATATCATAGTATCTTGAATACACCTTGATTACTACAGGTGCATATAGCAGCACCTGGGATTGCTTTTGGAGCATCAGAGAGCACTTTCCTTAGCTCTGAGGTGGCCTGGAAACAACTGGAATCATGTAGGAGGACTGGTGGGGCAGACAGGAGTGTCTGGGATCGGTGCAGGAGACCATCAGACCAATTTCCATATTGCTGAAATACTGAACATGTGTTGGTATACCAGCCAGGGATGGTGAGATAGCCAACAGGGAAGAGGTGCAACAGTGGAAAGAAGATCCAGGAGGCCTTCAATGATATCCAGGAGAGAGAAATTGTGATACCTGTCTGTATAGATGACTATGGTCATACCATAGGTGGTGTTGATATTGAAAATTAACGGTACAACTTGTATGGTACTCATATCATCTCCTTTTGTATATGGTGGTCGATACTTGTCTAGGTTTGAAGTACCATTATTCCAAATGCACATTGTATCAACAAGGATATACCTCAGGGTTTTAACACCACTACACATAAGGAGTTTCACATACTGCATATGGGGTGGATTGTCACAGCTTGGGTGATGAGTGATGGTACGGGGAAGAAATGTGTGTTATGGATAGATGGAGACATCGGGGCACTCAGAGGTGGTGCACAATTGTTGTGAAATGGTGGCAGAATAATGTATTATGAGAAGGAGGTGGTCAGAGGTGTTACGACATTGGATGATGTGGCATCATTGTATAGATAAGAGTTATGTTCCTTGTGTGTCAGCTCATGGAAAAGGATTCAGATGGTACATCGGCACATGAACAAATATTCAAACACGGTAGGCATATTGTATATAATCAGATGTTGATTTGTGATGGATGATATTCTTTTCTTCTCTCTTTACTCATTTTGTTGTATAGCATGGCAACTAAAGACGTTGAAACTGCTTGGACTTGTGTATTATTTTGATACCTCAGTACAAATGGGGAGTGCTCTTGCCTTGGTTTCGAAATCACATTATTGTCTCCAGTACCACCTACACCCTACCCCACCAATTACACTTGAATGAGTCCCTATACATCCTGGGTGATGTTGAATGTGCATATACGCCTTGATAGGGTGTACGTATTGTTCCGAACCTTACTCTGTTTCTTGACGGTTTAATGAAGTACCTGATCACTGTTGGACCCATATCTGTGATAATGGCATCGAAATCCAGATACAGCTTACCAGATTTGTTCTCCATCAGTACCCACATCTCTCACCATCACCAAATTCAAAGTTATGACAGAAAAGGTATTTCCCGAACTAATTGGTTTGATCTTGCTGGAACCACTTGTCTTGATTTTGGACCCAAACCATTAAATGCTGTTGAGCGTATCAAAGCGGTACTTAACGCAACTTTGGATGAGGAACCACTGGAAATCTACTTTTCGGAACAATCAAACATTCGCTGGCCTTGCAATTGTTATGCAACAGACTCAGCAGGAGAAGGCGGAGGTCTGGACAATACTAGACTACAGTTTCGGGAGCACACTCCTGGTTTCCTGCAATCCCAAAGAACCATGAGACTGTGAAGGCAACAACTGCGCAGGAACGCACTTGATAATTGGGTGTAAAGCAGCAGCAGCAGTAGTGGTAGCAATGGGTCCGGGTAACCCGCCAACGGTCTGGGTTTTGACCGGTGGTTTGTGTTAGCAACGGTTCTGGGCCGTCACTTCAGGTCCGGGTCTGGGTGGGTTGTCTGCGGGTCGCCCAGCTGGTCCATCTATAGATTCATATAAGGTTCTTGAATTTGCAGTGTGTTAATAGTATCTTATCAAAATCGCATTTTCAGCAACCAAAAATGTGCTTTTGCTTGTTGAGCAGTTTGCACAATCGAGTAATTTGGTATCTGTATTTCACCTTCCATATATGGTATTTTTGACTAGCAAGGGGGTCAGTAATACAGTTATGCACGCGAAGGTCCGCAGGATGCCTTGAGTACGAAATATGCAAGTCCTAAAACTGTTGACGCTCCATTGATGCTCATTTTCAGCATGCCGCATGGAGCATGTCGCTGTTGATTTTGCAAGTAAAGGCTGCCAATATCTCATAAATGAATATCCACAACCAATCGGAACATAACTTAATCCAGATGCAAACCTAAAAATTGTTGATGCTCCGTTGACGCTCATGCTAAGAATGGGGCGATGGCCGTTTTGCTATCTGTTTTCCCAATGAAAGCGGCCAATATGTCCGTTATGCATAACAGTGACCAAGTCACTTGTGAATCACCCTACTTACAAGACCACAAATCATTGACGCTCCGTTGATACTCATGCTAAGAATGGAGCGGTGACCGTGTCGCTATCTCTTTTGCCAATAAAAGCTGCCAATACGTCCGTTATGCATAACAACGACCATGTCACTGGTGAATTACCGTACTTACAAGACCACAAATGGTTGACGCTCCATTGACGCTCATGCTGAGAATGGGGCGGTGACGGTGTTGCTATCTCTTTTGCCAATACAAGCGGCCAGTACGTCCGTTATGCATAACAACGACCAAGTCACTGGTGAATTCGCATACATACAAGACCACAAATTGTTGACGCTCCGTTGACGCTCATTTTAAAGTATTGTCCATTCAACATCTGCTGCCGTCGATAATTGTTTGCATCTTGATTTGACTTCATTGGTTGTCTTTCTGCCTCATTGAGACTCGGCCCTGTGGCAAAGCCGAGCAGCGTAAATATGTTGCACTGTTCACTCTCACACGACTAGAAATGATGTATCATGCCAAAAGATTCATTGCGCCTGCTATACATCAATATATGAACCGACATTCACAAGCTACTTCTTACCATTTGCCCATAATTTATCTCTAACTGAAACTCTCGGTCAAGCTACATAAAGCTGGTGAACTGTTGACACATTCTGTCCTACTCTTTCTTCCCTCCTTTATTTCTCCACGTTTCAACTGCACTGACTGTCACTCACACCTTTTCAGTCTGACTCTTTGACTTCCATCTTGGCCGAACCAATCTGTGCACATTTGGCGCGGCGCTCACATCCTGCTGCTCTGGGCATTCCGAATCTTCGATGGCATTGTAGTCATCTATATCGTATTCATCATCCGCTGCACAATCATCTTCGCTGTCATTTGGATTATCCAAGTCGCCATTCCAGTTTAGCGAATCATCTGTGTCCGAAAGGCTTTCCTGTGCGCTATCCTCGTCGCTTGCTACTAGATCACGATTGATTCTCCGGATTCGGCAAACATTAAATATTTGACTTCGTCCTCCAGGGAGGTCCATTGTAGACAAAGCTGGTGGCAAAGGTGATCTTTCTGACAATTTAAACGCAGTGGCAACATCATGTTAAAAGAGTGACCAGGATGCTTTGATGATCTCGTCTGTGTCCGAAATCTATCCTACAGCGGTCATCTACTTGTTTCGAGTGCAAAATTCCTTCTGGGTAGCACGTAGGATTTGGCTGCCCTGCCACATCTCCAAAAAGTCGTGAACCTTTGCCATTCTGTGCAACTTTCTTTTCCTCCGCCTCTTGCTTCATTTCCGAGTCATTGTCTGTGTTTGTGGTATCCAATTCCGGGTCAGTGCCAGCCAGAATACCGTTATTGGCTGGAGCAAACTGCCCTATTACGACTTTTTCCCGAAGGGTCTCGCCTGTGGTTTTTGACTGCCTCCAGCCAATAATATCTCGGCCAAGGGAAATACTGGCCTCGACTCCGACACCATGTGGTATGATATAAAATATGTCACGCGCCACATTGGAGAGATCGGAGTCCGTTGAGTGCATTTCCTCCTGCTATCGCCACCAATCGGTTATGTCCGGTATCCAAAATGTACTGCTAATCCCCATCGGGTGGGAGTGGTAATCAATGAGATTTGGATCAATTTTTCCCCAGTTCTTTGTTGCTTCATGTGGCGAATTCAAATAGAGCCTGGCGGCGGTCAATAAGTGGGCTGCGCGATCGCTTCGTCCGGGGGTCGTCTCTGCCATGTTGTTAGGCGGTAAGTATTCCTCATCATCGCTGGACGAATCATATGGATCAAAGGATGATTGATAGGAACCTGAAGCCGTTGCGGAGGGGACGAGATTGCTGCACGATATGGTTTCGAGTTTATTGACAGGCACTCGTCAATGTTTGGCGCAGTATTTATTCTCCACACACTTCAGAAAGGCCTTCTGGTATTGTGTTGTGTAGGATGTCTCGTCCTCAGGATTAATATCCATTCCCTTGTCCCACTTTCTAAACGATTGCAACTTCCGGAATGGATCGAGGATCTGTGCGGAAATCAGAAGCATGCCCGTCGTTGGAGTCACTTCGGCATAGTATTTTGACAGCTTCTGTCGAGCTAACTTCACCGCAAAGAACAAGTCTTCCTTCCACTGAGTCTTCTTCTGGGCCAAAGCTCGCATCACGCCATCCATGTGATCGAACATGTCATTGTATACTGTGATAACGTGATGCAATGTAACTGTATGCCTCTTCGACATCCAAAGGGTATAATATCGAAATGGCCTCAATACTTCCATGGCATACTTGACAATTGTCCATTTATCCTGAGTTGTGAATAGCGGCCAGTAATCACTGTATGTTGGGTTGCGAAGCCACTCACGTGTGATTTCCCGTAAAAGGTAGGCGTGCTGGAGCAACTCCACTGTGGAGTTCCAACTTGTCTTCACATCCATAATCGGAAGTACTGCAATGCGGACTTTGGCTTTTGACACTCAATGTACTCCTTTCGGCGACCAGGTGTTAGTGTAATTAATTCAGCAAGCATTCTATGCTATATGCAGGTCAGCTTCAGGACTTTCAAAATATCATGAAATCTATACTTTCTCAATTATCTTTGCTAAACCTGGTTTCATGGCTGACACTTTATTGATTCTAGCATTGCCCTCTTGTCGAAGTCTTTGACTCTTCCCACCGTCTATGCTTTCATTCTCTCCAAATTGCTGATCACGCTCATGGGCTTCCCAAGACTTGGTGCGGCCTTTCACACTGAGACTGTTCATAAATGGACCTAAAGCGAGCTGTATGACGTGTGCCATGCACGGTATGTGGTTCCTCAATGCCGGCCATTCCATTCGAGAAGCCTCATACGCTGATTGTAGCTTCCGTGTCATCGAGTAATTTGATGAAGCATTATCAGTTGTAATACCAATCACACGGCCATCAGTAAGCTCAAAACGATCAAGCACATTCTTCAAATGTACGGCAAGTGTTGCTCCAGTATGTTGGCCCTTGACCTATCATCATTAATTAGCTTTCGAAACGGGAATAGAACATGCGATCAACCTCATCGAAAGCGAATTGAACTTCACGCAATGCTCAATTTCGATCCATATAGTAAGCAATGACCGATGTTATGGCCAATTTGTTTGTTGATGTCTATCCGTCCAAAGCTAAAATCACTTTATTTCGTACCGGCAATTGCTTCTTAATTGCATCCAGTGTCAGTGCATATTCCCTCCGGCAAATGTTAATAAGAGTCATAGCTGATGGCAGCACTAGGTCGTCGCGTAATGCCTTATATGACCGCCGTAGCTTAGGATTTGATATAGCGTTCCATGCAATATGTGCCGAAACAAATCCTAACATGAAGTAGCGATTCCACGTGTCTTGGTGGAATTCGGATGTTTCAAAGTCCTTAGCTGCCAGTTTGGAACATTTTGTCTGTCATTTCGGTCAATATGGATTAAAATGGACATCAAATATGATTTTCCGCTGCAAACTTACTATTGTGATTCCTCGACTTCCTTGCCTCTTCAAAATGGCCAAAGCTGTTTCATCGACTGTCGAACTAGTCAATTCAGTGACCTCTGACTCTGTTAATTCGTTTAATTTTGCGATGTGGGCTTTTGCCCGCAAGTGTTTCCCCATTGAGCTTGTCCCGTGTTCTGATGGATGGCGAAGAGCCTGATGGCAAACGATACATATGATGCCCGGGCTGCCGGTCTCCTCAATTCCACAGTGTAAATAGAATCGCCACCAAGGCGCATGTCTAGAAGCATTCCAAGCAATGGGCCGCATCGAGCATACATTCATTGAAGCCCACCATGCGTCGAAGATGATTTGCAAAGTAAGGTCGCTCAAATCGCGAATACAGACACGTCCATTTTGGAAGAGATCATAACCTCGAGCAATGTGGTATTCAAAGATTTTGTATCTGACATGATGGTAGAAATTAGGAAGCTGGGTACCACGACTCGAATGACTGCCAATAATAACGCTACAGTATAGCAGACTACAGGTTCTTAAATATTGACTCTACAGCTTCAAGGAAAATAATCAGATCAGTAAGACATTGCATGCATATTTGTGAAGTTGAATACAAGAACGAATTGCAACGACTGACCGCCTAAAACACCATTTAGGAACAGCATAATGCAGTTTATTGCGGTGTAGCGTTCGGAGCCTTGAAGCACCGTGGGCGCTCAATTGTACGAGGCGGACGTGATATCGTCACATGCATTTTTGCCACTAAAGGCTGCCGATTGGTTCACTGTGGTTTATCTGCGTTCCATTCCGGTAAGATTATCCAAGATGCCAGCGCAAAAATCGTTGACACTCCGTTGACGCTCCTTTTGGGACATGGTTACGATCTTGTCCTAAGCATATTTGCCTAGAAAATCGGCCGATAGTGCAATTATGGATCATTATAGTCGCATAGCCCCTTGATGTTGCAAGATAGAAGGTCAGAAATTGTTGACGCTCCGTTGACGCTCATTTTTAGGGCATAGTGACGATGTCGTCAAAAGCATGTTTCCCTTGAAAGACGGCCGATAGTCCGATTATGTGTTCATGTCACCGCACTGCTCTCGGATTGTCCAAAATACACGGCCAAAAGTCGTTGATGCTCCGTTGACGCTCACTTTTAGGACATAGTAGCGGTGTTTTCGCAACTGTTTTCCCATAGAAAGGCAGCCGATAATCTGATTATGACACTATGTAGCCGGAAAGTCCTAGGATTCTCCATGATACAAGGCTAAAAGTCGTTGACGCTCTGTTGACGCTCATTTTTAGGACATAGTAGCGATGTTGTTGCATAAGTTCTTGCCTAGAAAGGCGGCCGATAGCGCAATTATGGAGCAACGTCGCCGCACAGCCCATGCATATTCCAAGATGCAACGCCAAAAGTCGTTGACGCTCTGTTGACGCTCATTTTTAGGACATAGTAGCGGTGTCGTTGCAACAGTTTTCGCCTAGAAAGGCAGCCGATAATCTGATTATTGCACAATGTCGCCGGATAGCCCTGGGATTCTCCATGATACAAGGCTAAAAGTCGTTGACGCTCTGTTGACGCTCTTTTGTAGGACATAGTAGCGATGTTGTTGCAACAGTGTTTGCCTAGAAAGGCGGCCGATAGCGTGATTATGGAGTAACGTCCCCGCACAGCCCATGAATATTCCAAGATGCAAAGCCAAAGTCATTGACGCTCTGTTGACGCTCATTTTTAGGACATAGTAGAAATGTCGCTACCACCATTGTTGTATTGAAAGGCAGCCGATAGTTCGATTATGACTTACTGTACCCGCACAGCCTACTGGATGTTGCATGACGCAATGCCAAACATCGTTGACGTTCTGTTGACGGTCATTTTTAGGATGTGGCAATGAGCGAGTCATTTGCTTTTTTTCGCAATAACGCCGACTTATACATTCACTTTGAACCGATATGATAATGCAGCCCATTGATTGCAGAATGTGTATGACTTAATATCGTTGACACTCTGTTGACTCTCACATTAATCACATCGAAACAGCGTTTGTACACTCAAGAATATGTCTGCAACGAATCATATACGCATTTTTGACATCCGGTATTACGTTTGTATGTCTTATGACATGCAGCCAGGAGTTTTGTTACATCTCAATTTCTGATCAACTGCTATCTACGCTATCTGAGTGAGAAATGACTTGGCCTATTACATTCTCGCGCTTTCGGCCGGCAATTGACTGCATGTAGATCATATCACTAGTTTTTAGTAAATATAGCTCGACTTCCTCACCATTCCTTATCCAGTTCCTTCTCCTCAATTTCCATGATGTACCACAAGCAATTTCAAATATCTCAACCATGTGCACCAGGTCTGTGCAGCGAGTTCTGCAGTTGGATACATGGATGAGTTCAACATGACGGTTGTCGTTCAGATCGATTTGTCGTGCTCACTGACCGCTCTGTCTATGGCACGTATGACATCACTCACTTGAATATAGTTAGCATATTCCGTCACTAATATTGCTTTTGCTTAGTCGCTTAACAGTCACATGCAAATGGAAACTGAATGTTTGGGCCGTCCTACAGTGCGATTTGGATTTTAGAACATTCACATGGTGTGTTCGACCCTTGCACATGCACAGAGGAATTATGATGTCTCACAATTTGGTCACTGAAATCATGAAATCGCTGACAGGTATCAAAATCGGTAAACACCTTGCTTTTCACTGCGATCAGATGTCAAGAATTACACTTTGCATATCTGTTCTTCGGCAGACGCAGCAGCCGTCACCATCTCTTCGTTGGAATCCGATACCTATATGGTAATTAGCAGGAGGCTATATGCAGGGGTAAAAGCTTACTGGTTCAACTGCGTTCGCATTCAGTAACGTGGACGAATTAGGCTCCGCAGCTGGCTCACCACTCGGTATGCTTGAGATTGACTGCGCCTTCACCGGACCTAGCCTGACATGACTACTTCCTGTTCGAGAAGTCCCTTGCGGCCTATGCGATTTTCCGGGGACAATGTCAAGACTCTCCATAAGCTCTGCAAATGTTGTCGGCAGAGGTGCCGGAGCGTCATCATTCGATTGCTTCTGAACGACTGCCGGAACCCTTAATTCAGATGTGCCGTACTTCGTATCTGGTTCAAGCAAGGAGTCTGCTGCATCCTCCCATCCGGGTTGAGTCAGTTCGTCTATCTTCATCTGCTTCTGCCGAACGCTCTCCATGCGCCGCTGGCCCGGTTTGGTGATTGTGCCCATCACCCAGCCGGGTTAGTCATCATCGCTCAGCTATCCCTGCTCAGTCTCCTCATCGTCCTCGTCTTCCCCATCCTCCCCATCATCGGAACTTGCAAGATCACTCAGACTGTCTCCGATAGCAATTAGCATCTCCTCTAACATCTTCTCAGGCTCTCTGGACGTCAATCCCGCGATTTCAGCGTGCGTCAAATCGTCCTGCTCTTGTTGAACCGCTGCCTCTGCCTCTTCAATTCGCTTTCTTGCCCCAGCAGTTTCTCTCTCAAAATAATCCTCCATCCATTTCTCTTTCTCTTCATCGAATCAGAAGTGCGTTTCTCGTCGCTTTTCCGCCACAAGCTTCTTTTTGGATCTCATGCTGCACAATTCCCCAAGGGCTCGGACTCTCTCTGCCTTCAACCCGCTCTTTCATTCATTCGCATGATGACGTCGTTGCGTTGATCGCTTGGTCGATTTACCCTACCTGGCTGCTGGGAGTGGCGAAAAGTACTTTTTTGGAGCATTGACCATTGTAGTTTGCGTGGACTTTGTTGTTAGGCGAGATGTTGGATGTTGCAAGTTATGGACAATATGGAGGCAAGCTGCGTCTTTTGTGTCAAGGTTGGTACGTTTACTCATCTTGAACAAAGCAAAATCTCCCTCTTGACTGTCAAGAAATCAGGAATAGAGATGCTAACTATATGATATGACATGATTGTTATTGTCATTTTCATGTAATATCCCGGGGATTATTTGAGACAAACAGCAGCAGACGTCCTGTCCCATGAACTGCATCCTATTTATATCTTGCAGTTGAGCGATTCCAGGGGTCTTCCAACTGTACTTTATCCCTGTTGACAAACAAACAACATCAGACCGACTCTTTGCAAATTGCGGGGAGGTGGGAAACCTCTGCAACTTGCAGCCATACTCAGTACGATTCATCTTGAGCATAACGATCATGTTGGCTGCTACTTATTCCATTCTGACATGAAACTGACTATATAGTCCTCAGGGCTTCCCACTTCCTCTCGTTATCATCTTCCTCTCCTATTCCGCGCCAGCACATCATGGATACACAACCACCTCCACCGGGTGAGAGCGGATCGAATAACGGCAGACTGGCGGGCGCTACATCAAATACGGATATTCTTGGCACACAACAAGAGTGCAGACACAAGTTAGTTCACCGCGACGCTACCAATGCAGCCACCAAACATATGACCCAGGATGCACAATTAAAAATCGTCTGCAAGACTGGACGCAGGAAGAATAAGAAGCAGCATGCGGAGGGATGTGAGTGTATCCGTATCGAGGCAATCGGCGGTCAATAAACTGTATAACGTGCAGTGGGTGTCCGTAGAGAGCTACATAACGAATTTATTGCTGCCCGTAACGGGAAACCTCCATGGTTGACAACGGCATTTGTCCACACAGTCCGCGAAATCGAACATCACGATGTTGTCAGCTCTGGGATTTTGGCAGATGAATTTCCTGATAAGCATCCCCGGGAGTGGACGAAACAGGCGTTAATCACCCTAGAGGAGGCTACGGAAGCGTATATTGTAGAGGTAACACCCAAATTTCCTTGTTAGAAGCAGCAACTAATGGCTTGTAGGTTTTCAACATGTCTGCAACTATGGCAAGGCAAGGAGGTCGGGTACAGCTGGAACAGTCCGACATGTGCCTGGCGTTGAATGTGGCCAAAATGGCCAAAGAACGCTTTTCGCGCGCCGCAATCGAGGAAATGAAATATCTCATTAAGAGACCACTCGCCGAGGTCCGAGAAGAGAAGAAGCGGGGTGTTGAGTTTCCTGGGCATAACAAGGTGAAGGCTGCGATACAGAGACACCCAGCAATGCTTCGTCACAACCAACTGTCCGGCTGCCTTCCATGCCAAAATGGCACCGCAACGAATCCACTGACATGCTAGAGACACAAAGGAACAGGTGCACCTCCACCCGCCCGACGCAGAGTGCGGACTCCTGAGCCGACTCCATCTCCGCCCGGCACACCACCCGCCCCACCCGCCCCAACCAGTAACACTTCCGGGGCTCAACCTTCTGAAATCGTCAATTTGCCGGCCAGATATACGTATTAGCATACAGCTCCTCCCTGTGCGGAATTTTTCGAAGATGATGAGGATACCGAGCACGATACCGATTTTGATCCAGATATGCTTACTGATGAAGGTTAGTACACTATCTGTTGCGTGGTAATGCGGCTAACATTCATTTTGAAGACAAATGCAGCGAATTGAGCAATCCTGCAACTGATGACGAGCAGTGACCGAAAGACACAGGATTTTGGAGATTATTATTATATATATCTATGTATTATCAAAGCACAACATAGTGATCAAGAAGAAAGTAAATGGAAACACCAGGAAGGCAGCCAAAACAATGTGAATGATCGACTGTGCCAAATTAATTGATCGCATATTGTGGATACAGTCATGGCAAAATGAGCGTCAACGGAGCGTCAACAATTTTTGGTCATGCGTCCTGGGAAATCACACCTCTGATAGGTCGTACTCAGTCATAAAGGTATTTTGCCGGCCTTTATAGGCAAAACAGATTGCAATACCTTCCCTGCCCCATGATGAAAATGAGCGTCAATGGAGTGTCAACGATTTTTGGTCATGCATCTTGGGAAATCACACCTCCGATAGGTTGTAGTAAGTCATAAAGTAATTTTTGCCTGCCTTTATTGGCAAAACAGATTGCAGTACCCTCCCCGCCCCATCATGAAAATGAGCGTCAACGGAGCGTCAACGATTCTTGGTCATGCATCTTGGGAAATCACACATCCGATAGGTTGTAGTAAGTCATAAAGTAATTTTTGGCTGCCTTTATTGGCAAAACAGATTGTAATACCCTCCCTGCCCCATCATGAAAATGAGCATCAACGGAGCGTCAACGATTTTTGGTCATGCGTCCTGGGAAATCACACCTCCGATAGGTTGTACTTAGTTATAAAGGTATTTTTGCTGGCCTTTATAGGCAAAACAAATAGTAATACCCTCCTGCCCCATCATGAAAATGAGTGTGAACAGAGCGTCAACAATTTTTGGTCATGCATCTTGGGAAATCACACCTCCGAAAGGTTGTAGTAAGTCATAAAGTAATCTTTGCCTGCCTTTATTGGCAAAACGGATTGCAGTACCCTCCCTGCCCCATCATGAAAATGAGCGTCAATGGAGTGTCAACAAATTTTGGTCATGAGTCCTGGGAAATCACACCTCCAATAGGTCGTACTTAGTCACAAAGGTATTTTTGCCAGCCTTTATAGGCAAAACAGATAGTAATACCCTCCCTGTCCCATCATGGTAATCAGCGTCAACGGAGCGTCAACAATTTTTGGTCATGCATCTTGGGAAATCACACCTCCCATAGGTTGTACTAAGTCATAAACTAATTTTTGGCTGCCTTTAAAGGCAAAACAGAGTGCAAAACCCTCCCTGCCCGATCATGAAAATAAGTGTCAATGAAGCGTCAACAATTGTTGGACAGGTATGATGGGTAATCTGCGGGGCGACAGGATGTACATTGTCATGAACTGATGATTGGCTGCCTTTATAGGTAAAAATGAAAGTGAAACGCTTCCTGCCCCATCTTCAAAATGTGCGTCAACAGAGTGTCAACGATTGTTGGCCTTCCATCATGGTCAATCACAGCGCGATGTGGCAGTTATTATCTATATACATCGTTTTGACTGTTACTATACGCCAAAAGGCTCAAGACTACTTAGTGGTAGCTCTGTAAATGAAATATGTTGTTACTGTCCCGGAGGATGTGGCTAGAATATACTGTACATATCTGCCTACAAAGGCAGCCATATCATTCTTTATGGATGCGTGTGATCAAGCTCCACTCATATTACCGAAGATGCAAGACCAAATATCGTTGACGCTCTGTTGACGCTCATTTTCAGGATGTGGTTGGGCGCGTGAGTATGCTTCTTGTCCACATCAAGGCGGCTAATACGCTGAAAATGAAGCGGGCAGTATCAACGTCAATATTCTACGATTCACAGTAGCATATCTGAATTCGAACATAAATGTGAAACCCGAAACGCAGAACCGGAGATTGGAACCGACGGGTCTAGCCAAACCCGGTGAAACCCGCGGGTTGATGGGTACAGGTCCGGGTTTGGCCTGCCAAGAGTCAGCGGGTCAGGTTTTGGGCCGGGTCTGGAACCGAACCGACCCGTTTTTGCAGTCCAAACCCGGACAGCTGGCAGGTTACCCGGACCCGTTGCTAACACTACTCTGATATCAAGTCTGTCAAATTGCATTTCATGCATCAAGTCACACATATTGGTCTGATATTAAGATACTTACATTGAATCTTTTATATCAAGCTACTAACATTGAGTCTCTGATATTGTGTCACAGACATTAAGTCTCTGGAATTCCATCTCAAATATAGTCCAAGATCCAACTGCCATATATATTGATCAAACTGAGTGAAACACTTGCTAAACACACTCAAAATCGATTCTGATTTGGGTTAGATACGAAGCTACATGATGGTGCTGTCTGTACATTGGAATCACTTCTCTCATGATTAAAGAAAAGAGTCACCCAATGGCTACTACCACCCATATCAAACATCATCAATCCAGAGAGCGACATACCGACACATGCATTCAATCCCTAGCATTGAACTGACACCAGAACGACATGTCTTGCCAATCCTGGACAATCCAATGATGCCGAACGAGTGCGACGCCACACCACGACAAGCAAACCAGCCACGATGGCGACCCAAGAGGGTACAAGTCCTATTATAGGAATGATCCAAAATCCCCTAATTGAGAGAGATATGGAAATGGCTGATGAAGGAGAGGCTGGCAGCGCAGAGGGCGCCATGCCGGGGAAGACAACAAGCATGTCATTCATGGCTGCAAGAACGCAGTGGAAGCGTAATAAGAATGGGAAAAGAGTGAGGAGTGAGACCTCAGAATCAGCGAGTGCACGGGCAGACTGGAGGAGTCAAATTGACAGAACAATGTGTCAGCAGACACGCGAGGTGACGCAACTGCACCAGACTATCGACAGGATGGCCTGAATATCAGAAGCACACACGGCATGTGAAGAGGCGCATTGGCTCGGCATCAAAGAATCGCTGGAGGACAAAGAGACTAGGTGGGATGGGTGCCACACGAACAACGAACTGTGGGGGACGGGGATCACGGATAAGACCGCGAAGGTGCTGGCGAAAACAACAGTAGGCGCAGTAGCACCGGTCCAGGAAGAGAAAAGAGAAGGATGAGACGAGACTGCACGGCAAGAAGGCGGAGGCCTAGAGGCTTCACATCATGCAGCCACATCGCAGGATGGAGGGCCAGAAAAGCGCCTGCTGCAGCAGTAACCAAAACCCAAACCCAAACTGCAACTCAAACAGCAGCCTCAACCGCAACACGAACCTGAACCTGAGCCAACAACCACTCCGGCCAGGTGGTGGGAGACAGCACAATCCCGAACCCGGAGTTAGAAGGCGCCTGCTGGCCAAGGCCGCACCCTGCTGGTTGGATGGAGCATGGCAGGGAGACAGCAAATTTTCAGGAGAGATGAGAGTGTACCTCTGCCCAACATGATGGACCAGGAAATTGCATCAGCAATCAACAGAGCAATGTTCTACAACACGGCACCGGCACACATCCGGATCACGAACCCAAAGAGGTATGCAAAGCGTGACATCACGGCAATCACCCACCAGAACACACTGGAGGCGATGGCACTGGCGTACCATGACGATCTCATCAAGGCGGCACGTATTGTTGACAAGGGAGTCATTGACGTTGAACAAAACGAATCCTGGTAGAGGCTGAAAGTCCAGGCAGTACCACTGGTGAGGTGGTTGGGCTAAGGCACAGAGGGCCTGCAAAAGATGCGGGATGAGATTAATGCGGAGAGTGAAGGAGTGGTGATCCCCGTCCAAGTGCGATGGCAGGTGAACCCTCACGGCATCAATGAAAGGTGACAGAGGGCGGAGATCTCCACATTGTCAGTTGTCTTTGCAGTTCAGGGGAACAAGGTGGCGCAGAGACTGGTCAAAGAGGGCATCAAGGCGGGAGGAGTGTGGTACCGAGTCGAACCATTTGTGAATGAAGGCCCAGACAGTAGAAGTCAGTATTGCTGCGGACGGTGCCCCATAGATAGCAAGTGCAGCGGCAAACCAGCATGTGGCTACTGTTCAGGGTTGCACCACACCAGCACCCATAAGTGCAATGTCGTAGGGTGCATTGCAAACCAGGGCTCTCTCTGCGGCCACACACATGAGAAATGCCCTAACTGCAAAAGAAACCACATCGCATTCAGCAGTAGGTGCACAAAGAAGGCGGAAGCGACCGGAGAGGCACCGGACAGGATGAGGAGAGAACCAGCGGGACTGACCACCCAGACCACAGGACCAACCTCAGGAGGGAAGAGGACAGCGCTCGGCTGCATGGGGAGTGCACAAGAAGGAGGAGAAAGTGCCGGGTGCGAAGAGGAGATGGTGGATGCAGAGGAAGGGGGAGTGGAGGCAGAGAACGTCACTAGGGCGGAGAGCAGGTTGCCAATGACAAGGGCAACGCCAGCACCAACCGCGATGGGAACTGCGACCACTGCAGGGACCGGCACTCAACTTGAAATGAAATTAGAGCTGCTGCCCCCAATGTTTAGAGTGATCCAACAAAACTGCGCCAGGTCATATGTCTGGACCATGGCTGCGCTCAGGACGTGGGTAGAACGGAAATCGGATGCAGTGTGCCAGCAGGAACCACCATGAGAAGCAGCAGGAATCGTAATCAGCCACACGGCATACGTCATTTGGCAAACACGGAAGGAGTGGACGCCGGTGCCAAGGCAAGTGGTCTCACAACGAATCAACGAACCGACTTGAGTAAGCACACACTTGATGACACACTTGGTGTTGACATCACAAGGAGGGGAGAGAAAATGATAAAGATCGTAAACATTTACAATCAGAGAGCAAGGGAGACAGGAGAGGGACCAGCGAAGAGACTGAACTGGGAGAAAATAATCAAGCAGGGGGGAGGCGGCACGGTACACATCAGAGATTACAACGCCCACAGCTGAAGCTGGGAACTGAGGTACATAGAACGGAGGGAGGACGCATACTGGGAAACAATGATAGACAACTATAGGCTAGTAATTGGAAATGATGACTGACCCACTCACTACTGGACCAGGAATGAAAGCGAGGGCCAATGCTTCATAGACCTGACCTTGGGGAACTGACCGTTTGCAAAATGACCAATTTTGGATGGGAATCGTGCCATGGGGTCTGATAATAGAATCATAGAATGCGAGGTGGACATGGAGAAGAGAGAGGAAGCAGGAGGCACACAAGTCGTAGGGTGGAACCTGGCGGCCATGTCGGAGAAAACCTAGGAGCAGGCTGAGAAACTCTGGAGAGAGCGGGCAAAGCGGAAAGAAACACGTCGAAGTGAAGAGCACAGGTGATGATGTCGAGTGTGACGCCGAGTGGCGCCAGGAAGCACTGGGCAAGGCATTCGAAGCCACTGTCAACAAGATGAGAATCTGCGTTTGGTCATAAACATGGTGGAATGGCAAGATTAAGGAGAGGAGGATGCATCTTGGGAGACAATAAAGAAAAAGGTGCAGATTTGCGGTGACAACCCAAGCGAAGGCTGAGTTGCAGAAGTCAATTCGGAGAGCAAAAGACAGGTTGTAGAATCACTGCCTGCAGAACCTAAGGTAAGCTGAGGTCAGGAGAGCAGCAAAGTTTGCCAACCTGCGGGCATGATCGACCATGGAGGCCCTGACCGACGGTAGTGCTAGCAACGGTTCCGGACTGCACTTCAGTTCTGGGTCCGGGTTCAAACCGAACCATTGCGAAATTAGCAATCCAGGTTGTCAATGACCCCCAACCGTTGACTGGGGTACGGTTCGATGGTAAACTCCCAACCCGTCTGAATTGGGCAGGTTGTCAGCGGGCCACCCAGCCGGTCCATCCATAGATTCATGTAAGGATCTTGGTTTTGGAGTTTGTTAATAGTATCCGATCAAAATCACGTTTTCAACAACCAATGATATGATTTTCCACACGTTGCAGCTTGCAATATCGATTAACTTGGAATTGGTGATTTACCTGTGATATATTGTATATTTGCCTATCAGGGTGGGTAATAATTCCGTTATAAACTCGAAGATCCGCGCTATGCCTTGATTACGAAATATGCAACAACTAAATCTGTTGACGCTCCATTGACGCTCATTTTCAGGATGAGGCAGGGAGCCTCTCCCTCTTGTTTTTGCCAGTACAGGCTGCCAATATCTCATAAATGGATGTCTGCAACCAATCAAAAGATGAATTACCCTAGATGCAAAGCTAAAAATCGTTGACACTCCATTGACGCTCATTCTCACGATGCGGCAGGGAGCATGCCGCTGTGGTTTTCCCAAGTACAGGCTGCCATCATCTGATAAATGGATCTCTGCAACCAATCTGAGGATAAATGACCCAAGATGCGAGGACAAAAATCGTCGACCCTCCATTGATGCTCATTCTCAGGATGCGGGAGAGAGCATGTCGCTGTAGTTTATCTCAGTGAAGGCTCTCAATATCTGACAAATGGATGTCTACAACCAATCAGAACATGAATTACCCAAGATACAAAGCTAAACATTGTTGACGCTCCATTGACGCTCAGTCTCAGGATGTGGCAGGGAGCATGTCGCTGTAGTGTTTCCCAGTAAAGGCTGTCAATATCTGACAAATGGATGTCTACAACCAATCGGAACATAAATTACGCAAGATGCGAACCTGGAAATTGTTGACGCTCCATTGACGCTCATTCTTAGGATGTGGCAGGGAGCATGTGGCTTTAGTTTTTCCCAGTGAAGGCTGGCAATATCAGAGGAATCAATGTCTACACCCAATCGGAACATAGATTACCCAAGATGCAAAGCTAAACAATGTTGACGCACCGTTGTCACTCATTCCCAGGTTGCAGCAGGGAGCATGTCGCTGTCTCTGTTGCCTATAAAGGCTGCCAGTGTATCGGGCATGCATCACAGTGACCAAATTGTTGTTTAATAGCTGTACATACAAAACCACAAATCGTTGATGCTCCATTGACGCTCATTCTAATCTTTTGTCCATTCAACTTCTGCTGCCATCGATAATGGTTTTAATCATGATTTGAACATACTGGTAGTCTTTCTGGCAGATTGAGACTTGGCCTTGTGATGGAGCCGAGCGCAGTAACATTCTTGCACTGTTCGCTCTCACATGACTAAAATTTATGTATCTTGCCAAAAGCTTCATTGCGCCTGCTGTACATCTTTCAATCAACCGATATTGACAAGCTACTGCTCACCATTCGCCCATAATATATCACTAACTAAAACTCTGTGTTAAGATAAATAAAGATGCTGGTGAAACATTGACGCATTCTGTCCTACTTTTTCATCACTCCTCTATTCCTTCTTGTTTCAATTGCATTGACCGTCATTAACACCATTTCATATAGTCTCTTTGACATCCGTGTGGGCCGAATCAATCTGGGACAATATGGCGCGGCGCTAACATCCTGCTGCTCTGGGGAGTCCAGATCCTCAATGCTATAGTCTTGCTGTATATCAGATTCAATGTCCGCCCCGCAATCGTCTTCACTGTCATTTCGATTATCAAACTCCTGATTCCAGTAAAGCTGAATGTCAGTGTCCGAATTGGTTTCAGGTGTCCTGTCTTCATCAGTTTCGACTGGATGACAGTTGATTCTTCGGATTCGGCCGACATTCAATATTTGAGTTTGTCCTCCAGTGAGGTGCTTTCCAGACAAAGGTGCTGGCTAAGAAGATCTTTCTGACAATTTAAATGCAGTCGCAAAATCATGTTGAAAGAGTGACAAGGATGCATAGATGATCTCTTCCATGTCCGAAATGTATCCCACAGCAGTCATCTGCATGTTTTGAGCGCAAGATTGCATTTGGGTAGCATGTAGGTTTTGGCTGCCCTGCCACATCTCCAAAAAGGGGTGAACCTTGGCCATTCAGTGCAATTTTGTTTCCTCCGCCTCTTTCTTCATTTCCTTTTCGTTTTCTGTGTTCATTGTATCTAATTCTGGGTCAGCACCTGCCAAAATCCCATCATTGGCCTGAGCTAACTGCCTTACAACCACTTTGTTGCGCAGAGTCTCACCTGTGGTTTTCGACTGCCTCCAGCCAATAAGATCCCGGCCTAGGGACAAACTGGCCTCCACCCTGACCCCATGTACAATGATAGAGAATATGTTGCGCGCCACTTTGGAGAGATCTGCGTACTTGGGCTGCGTTTTCTCCTGTTGACGCCTCCAGTTGGGTATGTCTGGTGACCAAAGTGTACTGCTAATCTCCATTGGGTCGGAGTGGTACTCATTGAGATTTGGATTAATTTGCTCCCTGTACTTTGGCACTTCAGGGGGCGAATTCAAATAGAGTCTGGCGGCGGTCAATAAGCGTGCTGCAAGATCTCTTCATCCTGGAGTATTCTTAGCCACATTGATAGGCGTCAATTATACTTCATCATCTCTGGACAAATCCTATGGATCAAAGAATGATTGACAGGATGCTAAAACCTTGTTGGAGGGGATGAGATTGCTTCTCGGAAAGCTTTTCTGTTTATTGACCGGCACAGATTGATGTTTGGCACAGTCGTCATTCTCCATGGACCTCAGAAAGCCCTTTTCGTATTGGGCAGTATAGGATCACTCGTCCTCGGGATTGATATCCCTTCCTGTATCACAGTTTCTAAACGATCGCAACTTCCGGAAAGAATCGAGGATATGTTCAGCAATGAGAAGAACGGCCGTCGATGGAGTCACCCCAGCATAATATTTGGACGGCTTCTGTCGAGCTAACTTCACGGCGAAGAACGAGTCTTCCTTCGATGGAGTCTGTTTCTTAGCCAAATCTCGCATCACGCCATCCATGTGATCAAACATATCATTGTACACTGTGATAACATAATGCAATGTGACTTTATGCCTCTTCGACATCGACAGGGTCCAATATCGGAATCGCCTCAACACTTCCATGACATACTTCACAATGGTCCAGTCAACTTGAGTTGTGAGGAGTGGCCGGTAATCGCTGTATGTTGGGTTTTCAAGCCACTCGGGTGTGAATTCACGTAATCGGAAGGCGTGCTCAAGCAACTCCGGTGTTGACTCCCACCGGGTCTTGACATCGGTAATCGGAAGTACCGCGATGCGTACTTCAGCTTTTGGACACTCAATGAACTCATTTCGATGACCAGGTGTTAGCGTAATCAATACAGCAAGCATTCTCTGCTATATGAAGGGCAGTTTCAGCACTTTCAAAATATCTTGAAATATGCACTTTCTCCATTATCTATGGTAAACCTGGTTTCATGGCCGACACCTGATCATTTCTAGCTTTGTCATCTATTCGAAGCCTTTGTCTCTTCACAATGTCTACGCTGTCTGTCTCTCCAAATGGCAGATCGCGCTCATGGGGTTCCAAACACTTGGTGCGGCCTTTGTCACCGAGACTGCTCATGAATGCACCTGAAGCCAGCTGTATGATGTGCGCCATGCATGGTATGTGGTTCCTCAATGCAGGCCACTCGATTCCAGAGGCCTCAAGTGTCAATTCTAGCTCATGCGTCATCGAGTCATTTGAGGAGGCATTATCAGTCTCAATTCAAAGGAAACGGCCGTCGGTAAGCTCAAAACAATCAAGAACATCCTTGAAATGTATGGCTAGCCTTGCTTCAGTGTGTTGGCCCTTGACCTATCATCCTGGATTAGCTTGTGAAATGTGAAAAGGACAGGCGATCAACCACATCAAACGCGAGTCGAACTTCACGTAATGCCCAATTTCGATCCATATAGCAAGCATTGCCCAACGTTATGGCTAGTCTGTTTGTTGATGTCCATCAGTCCAAAGCTAAACCAACTTCATTTCGTGACAGCAATTGCTTCTTAATTGTATTCACGGTCAGTGCATATTCCCTCCTGCAAATGTTGCTAAGGGACATACCACATGTCAGCACTACATCCTTGCGGAACGCCTTATACGACCGTCGTAGCTCTAGATTTGATATAGCGTTTGATGGAATATGAGCCGAAACAATTCCTAACATGAGGTAACGATTTCATGTGTCTTGGAGATATTCCGAAGTTTCAAAGTCCTTCGCTGCCAGTTTCGAACATTTTGTCTGTCATTTCTGTCAATCTGGATCAACATGTATGTCAAATCTGATCTTCCTCTGTGAACTTACTATTGTGATTCCTCGACTTCCTTGCCTCTTCAGGATAGCGAAAGCTGTTTCGTTGATCGTTGAAAGAGTCATTTCCGCGACCTCTGACTCTGTTAGTTCGTTTAATCTTGCGATGTGAGCTTTTGCCAGCAAGTGTTTCACCATTGAGCCAGTCCCATGTTGCGATGGATGGCGAAGAGCTTGATGACAAACGATGCATATGATGCCAGGGCTGCTGGTTTCATCAATTCCGCAGTGTAAATTGAATCACCACCAAGGCGCATGTCTACAATTATTCCAAGCAATAGGCCCCTTCGAGTCTACATTCATTGAAGCCCACCAAGCATCGAAGATGATTTGTCGAGTATGGTCGCTCAAATCATGAATAAAGACACGTTCATTTTTGGAAGATATCATAACCTCGAGCCATGAGGTGTTCAATGATTTTGAATCCAACATGGCGGTAAGAATTACAAAGCTGGGTAATCCGACTCAAAAGACTGCCGAAATTCAAGATACAGCACAGCCGACTGTGGGTTCGTTAATATCGACTCTACCGCCAGAAATACGAAAATCAGACCTGTAAGACATTGCACGCATATTTGTGAAGTTGTGAACAAGGTGATATTTCGAAGACTGACATTGTAAAACTCGATTTAGGAACAGCTCAATGCAGTTCATTGCTGTTTAGCATTCTGAACCTCCACAAAAACTGTGGACTCTCTGCAGGTGCTCGATTGTAGGAGGCGGACGCGATATACTCACTATCAGGTTTGCCAATACAGGCTGCGGATGGATTCATTGTGAGTTACCTGCATTCCATTGCCGTTGGATTATTCAAGATGCAAGATCAAGAATTGTTGACGCTCAGTTGACGCCAATTTTGGGACATGGTAACAACCTTGTGATGAGAATTTTTGCCTAGATAGGCAGCCGATAGTCCGATCATGGATCAAAGTATTCTCATAGCCCCTTGATATTCCAGGATGCAAGGCCTAACATCGTTGATGCTCTGTTGACAGTCATCTTCAGGGCATAGTGACGAGGTGGTCAAAAGCACTTTTGCGTAGAACGGTGGCCAATTCTTCAATTATGGATCAAAGTAGTCTCATTGCCGCTTGATATTCCAAGATGCAAGGCCCAAAATGTTTGACGCTCCATTGACGATAATTGTCAGGGCATAGTGAAGAAGTCGTCGAAAGCATTTTGCCTTCAAAGGCGGCCGATAGTTCGATTATGGCTTAATGTCGCCGTAAAGCCGTTGCATTTTCGAACATGCAATGCCAGATGTCGTTCACACTCCGTTGACGCTCATTTTTAGGACATAGTCACGATGTTGTCCCAACCATTGTTGACTAGAGAGGTGGGATATAGTGCGATTATAAATGAATGTTGCTGCAAAACCATCTGGATTTTCCATGATGCAATGCCAAAAATTGTTGATGCTCCATTGCCGCTCACCTTTGAGCTCACCTTAGAGATATACTAACAGTCATTGGGTGCTCAACAATTGTACATAAAATCCATACAGTCTTTTTTGGCAGCCAGTATACTGTTTCTATGTATTATCGTTTGTATCCAAAATCTTCAAGACATCCCAGTTTCTGGGCCACCACGATACACGTTATTTGCATGATGAATGACATAAGTCCATCGCATTTCAGCACTTTCGGCCGGCAATCTACCGCATAAAAATCCATGGACTGGTTTCAGATATTTATAGCGTGACATCCTCAGCATTCCTTATCTAGCTCAGTCTCCTCGATTTCCATGATTTACCATAGGCAATTTTGGATTTTTTGACCGTGTGCAGGAGGTCTGACTGGAGAGTTATGCAGTTGACTGAATGGATTATTACAGACTGAAAGCGGTTATTCTTCCAGCTTTCAGATGTGCCTTGACTGGTCCTTCTGTGAGTCGTATGACTTCACTGACTTAAACTTTGTTACCAAATCTTTTTTGAAATTTGGGTTTTGTTTTATCATTTAACTGTAACAGGCAACACCATATACAGTTCATTGTTTGTCAATCAACTTGATTTGGTGTCCAGAACATTTGCATGCCCTGTATGACTGTTGCACACAGAATGCCGCATATTCCTGTCTCACAATATGGTCACTGAAATCCAGCAAAAGCTGAGACATAACAAAGCAGGTACAAATTGCTTTTACTCAAGATGCATCATCAAAAATACCTTTTTCGCAATCTATTTATCTGGTGACACAGGAGCCATCACAATGTCTTCGGCCGAATCCGATTTCGATATGGTAAATAGCTAGCGACGCTATATGTGGGGGTAAAAGCTCACGGTTGGAACTGGCATCGCAATCTCCATCTGTGACAAATTGGGCACCGCATCAGGCATAGGAGATACTATGTGATTGTCTGCCAAAGATTGCTCCAAACCCAGCGTCATTTGACTACATCCCTGTTGAGAGGTCACTTGCGGCATTTGGCATATTCCAGAGACAATACGAAGAACCTGCATTAGCTCTCAAAATGTTGATGGTGTTGGTGTGGCTGCTGTCATGTTTGTTTGGGGCTTCACAACTGCCGGAACCTTCAGTTCAGTCATCATGTACTTCATATCTCTCTCACAGAATCAGTCCGCTGCATCCTCCCATCCTGGTGGCATCAGTTTGTCAAGCCTCATCTGCTTCTGCCGAAAGCCCTCCATGCGGTGCTGTACCGTTTTGGAGTTTGTGCCAATCACCCAGCCAGGTTCATCATCTTCGCACAGCTTGCCAAGATCAGTATCTCGTTCATCATCATCAATGTCTTCCCCATCCTCCTCATCTTTGGAACTTGCAAGATTGCTCAGACTGTCTCCGATAGTATTCAACATCTCCCCAAATGATGTTTCAGGCTTTGTGGTTGGCGATCATGCCTTTGCAACATTCCTCATATGTTCCTGCTCTTGAATAATCGCTGTCTCTGCATCTTGAACTCGCTTTCTTGCCACTGCGGTCTCTCTATCCACATCATTCTCGATCCATTCCTCGGTCTCTTCGATGCTTGAAAAGTGTGTTTCCCGTCGTTTCTCCACCGAAAGCTTCTTTTCAGATCGTAAGATGTGCCATGCTGCCAACACTTGGACCTTTCCCGCCTCCAAGCCACTCTTGCCTATATTCGCTTGATGACATCGTTGTGTGGATTTCTTCTTCAATTTGCCGTATGTGCCCACCGGAAGTGGTGAAAGGTTCTTCTTCGGAGCATTGACCGTTGTTTCTTGTGTTGACCTTGTTGTTGGGGAAGATATTGGATGTTGCATGATATGGACCACATGGAGGCAAGCTGCGTCTTTTATGTCAAGATTGGTAGGTGTCATCAATTAGAACAAAGCAAAATCAGCGTTTTGACCGTGACTTCATTGGGAATAGTCATGCTAACCGTACATTGACACCTGATGGTTGGAGTGTGATGCATGTAAGATCCTGGCGATTCCTTCAGACAAACATCACCAGGCGTCCTTTCGGTCAAAGAATGTGCTTTTGATATCTATCCAAAATGCGATATCAGCTGTTGTTCATCACAATATATCCCTGCAAACAAACACACAACATCGGAACAACTTACTGCAAAATACGGGACCATTAGAACCCCCTGCAGCTATCCTCAGCAAAGCTATATGCAGCCGGATTCAGCTTGAATTAAAGCAGCAAGTTGGCTGTCACTCGTTTCATTGTGAGTTGTAACTACCTATATAATCTCTGGGACATCCCACTTCTTTTCGTGATCATCTTCTTCACCATTCCACATCAGTAAGTCATGGCTCCAGAAATACCGCAACCAGGTGCAATTGAAGCCGAATCGAACCAAACAACAGAATTGTCAAACAATGCGCCACCCGGTGAGACCCGGCAGCAGCGCAGACACCAGAATGTTCACCTCGATGCTACAATTGTAGCCACCGAAAATATGACCCAGGACGCTCATTAAACAATTTTACGCAACACCAGAAGCAGCAAGAACATGAAGCTGTATGTGATCGGATGTGAGTTAATCGATATCGATGTCGACGACAATCAACTAACAGAATCATGCACAGGTCGGGTCCTTGAAGTGCTACGTGACCAATTCATCGCTGCATATAGCAGGAAACCTCCATGGTCGACCAAGTCACTTGTACGTACAATCCGCGAAATTGAACATCACAATGTTGTAAGTTCTGGGATTTTCTCAGAGAAAGATGGTGATAAATGTCTCCGGGAATGAACAGAACATGCTATAAAGACCTTAGAGGAGGGTACAGAGTTGTATATGGTTGAGGTAACAGCCGAATCTCACTCTAGAGACAGCAACATAGTTCTTGTAGGTTTTCACCATGTCAGCTGCGATGGCAAGACAAGGAGGTCAGGTAAATCTTGAACAGTCCGACATGCATCTTGCCCTGAATTTGGCCAAAATAGCCAAAGGAGGGTTTTCATGCGCAGCAATTGACGAAACGCAACAACTCATTAAGAGACCACGCACCGAAGTCCGAGAAGAGAATAGACGGGGTGTGGCGTTTCCCAGTCATGACATGGTGAAGGCTGTGATAGAATAACCACCAGCAATGGTTCGGGAAAGTCAAATGGACGGCTGTCCTCCTTGCCAAAATGGCACATCAACGAATCCAGGGACACAGTGGAGGTGCGAAAGGGACGGGTGCACCTTGACCATGACCGGCGCCAGTGAGGCCCGGAACTCCACCTGCACCACCTGATGATGGTGAGAGAACTCAAAGCTCCGAAACAAAAGGTGTGCCACCACGATATGTGTTTATACATACTCCGCTTCCCAGCGCTCAATTTTTCAATCTTGATCCACATGCCAACGATCGCATGTGTGATAAAGATTTCATTGCAGATTTGCTGACTGATGAAGGTCCATCCACAGGTTGATACACTATCGGCTGTGGGATGATGCAGCTGACAGCCATTTTGTCAACGACAGCAGCATTTTGAGTGAAAATGACAGCGAAGACGAGAGTTCACTGAAGGGAGCGGGTTTTTTGAGTATTATCATTATCTACAATTAGATGACACTTTAAAGTACATTTTAAAGGGCATATTTATATGCATCATTAAAGAACAATGTAGTTAGAAAGGAGAATGTACATGAACAGCACAGAACGGCCGCCACAAGAGCATTATTGATATAGAATGCCAAAGTGAATGGTTGCATATTGCGGTGACACCCGTGGCAAAAAGAGCCTCAACGTAGCGTCAACGATTTTTGGTCCTGTAAGTCGGTAATAAAAACGTGATTTGGTAGTGAATACACATAATGAAAGTGTTGCTGCCCTTTATAGGCAAAACAGAAAGAAACAAGCTCCCTGCCCCATCGCGAAAATGAGCGTCAACAGAGCGTCATTGATTTTAGGTGTTGTTAGTCTGGTAATTATTCAGTAATTTTGTAGTGGTTAGGCATAACAACAGCATTGACAACCTTTAGGTGCAGAAATAAAAGCGAGACGCTCCCTGCCCCATCTTGAAAATGAGCATCAACGGAGCGTCAAAGAGTTTTGGTATAGCTGGTATGGTAATTAAGATGTACTTTTGTGGTGGTTATACATAACAACAGTATTGAAAACATTAATGCGCAAAAAAGAAAGCAAGACGCTCCGTGTCCCATCTTGAAAATGAGCGTCAATGGAGCCTCAAAGATTTCTGGTCCTGTAAGTTGGGTAATAAACACGTGATTTGGTGGTGATTATACATAATGGAAGTGTTGCCATTCTTTATAGGCAAAGAAAAAAGCGACACACTCCCTGCCCCATCTTGAAAATGAGTGTCAACAGTGCGTCAACGATTTTAGGTCTTGTTAGTCTGGTAAGTATGAAGTAATATTGTAGTGGTTATACATACCAACAGCATTGACAGCCTTTAGACACAAAAAAGAAAGCGAAACGCTCCGTGCCCTATTTGAAAATGACCGTCAACGGAGGGTCAACCAGTTTGGTCATGTGAGTCGGGTAATCAAAACGTGATTTGGCAGGGAGTTGACATAATGGAAGTATTGCCACCCTTTATAGGCAACAAAAAAAGCATTATGCTCCGTGCACCATCTTGAAAATGACCGTCAACAGAGCGTCAACTATTTCAGGTCTTGTTAGTCTGGTAATTGAGCAGTGATTTTGTAGTGGTTATACATAACAACTGTATTGACAACCTTGATACGCAAAAAAGAAAGCGAGGGACTCCGTGTCCCATCATGATAATGTGTGTCAACGGAACGTCACCAATTCTTGGTTCTGTAAGTCGGGTAATAAAAACGCGAGTTCGTAGTGATTACACATAATGGAAGTGTTGCCATCCATTATAAGCAAAAAAGATAGTGACACGCTCCCTGACCTATCATGAAAATGTGCATCAATGGAGTGTCAATGATCTTGGGCCTTCGATCATGGTTTATGGAAGCGCGCTGTGGCTGGTAACGTCCATATACTCAGTTTCGGCCGTTTTTGCAGTCTAAAACGCTCATGAACAGTTAGTTGCACCTTTGTAAATGAAACAAGTTGTTACTGTTCAGGAGGCCATTGCGGGAATATCATTTGCTTATTTGCTCATAACGGCTGCTAATCAGTTGTTCATAGATACGTGCGATCAAGTGCCACTTAGATTACCCAAGACGCAAGACCATCAATTGTTGACACTCCATTGACACTCATTTTCAGGATGGGGCAGGGAGCGTCTCTCTACTTGTTTGCAATATGAAGGTTGTCAATACATCAGAAAATGACAATGCAGTACCATAGTCAATATTTTGCAATTAACAGTAGGATATCTGAATGTCACCATAAATATAAATATCCCAAACGCATAACCGGAGATTAGACCCGACGGGTCTAACCAAACATGGTGAAACCCACAGTTTGACGGGTACGGGAGTGGGTTTGGACCGCCAAGCAGCAGTGGGTCGGGTGTTAGGACGGTTCCGGAACTGAACAGAACTGTTCTTCCGGTCCACACCCCGACCGCTGGTGGCAAACCCTGACCCGTTGGTATCACTAACTGACGGAGATAGGAACCAGGCAAATACCATCACCGAGAAAGAGGAAATGCTGGGACGAGAGTATTTTCCCCCAAATGAGCACAACCAATAGTTTCAACTACCCCCTGCAGGGCAAGCCCACCAGTCTGTCACTGAGGAAGCTGTTGGACGAGTCCTATTTGTGCAGTCAGTCGGGAAAGGCCCAAGTTCTGCGAAGCTGTCGATTGGAGCCGTATGGAGTGGGATGGAGAGAGAATCCTGGAACTAGTGAAGGCAGTTGTTCAAACAGGCGGACACCCAGACATGTGGAAGTGGGCAACCGGGTATGTAATCTGCAAGCCAGGAATGGACGACTACACGAAACTCAAGGCGTATCGCTCCAGTTCTCTACTACGCCGCATGGGGACAGTTGTCAAGAAGACAGTGGCAGAGAGAAGAGGTCTGCTAAGCGATGGCCAGTATGGAAGCAGGAAGAGGCGGTTGGCAATCGACGCAGTGGTAATCATGGTCGACATAGCCCATGTGGGCTGGAGAGAGGGCCACATCGCTGTCATACTCCTGATGGACATCAAGGCAGCTTTCCCGAGCGTAGGGATGGGGAGACTGATCCACACAATGGGAGGCAAAGGGATGGACCGAGATCTCATACAATGGAGGGCAAGATTTCTGACAAACTTGACATTCGAAATGGCAATCTAGGGTAATGTGATGGAGAGACACCCAGTGGAAGCAGGTATACCACAGGGCTCACCGGTGTCTTCGATTCTCTACACAAATTACATGTCAGGGCTCATGAACTGGGTTGAGGAGAGGTTCGCCGGAGACAAAGGTCTGTACATGGAGGAGTTTTAGCAACGGGTCCGGGTTTGGACTAGAAACATTGTTCGGTTCGGTTCCAGAACAATCCAAAAACCCGGCCTGCTGCTTCTTGGCGGTTTGAACCCGGCCCTGTACCGTTCAACCCAAGGTTTTCGCCAGGTTTGGATAGACCCGTCAGGTACAATCTCCAGTTCTGCGTTTTGGGTATTTCTATTTATGGTCGCATTCAGATATCCTACTGTTAATTGCAAAATATTGACTATGGTACTGCATTGTCATTTCCTGATGTATTGACAACCTTTATATAGCAAACAAGTGGAGAGACACTCCCTACCCCATCCTGAAAATGAGCATCCATGGAGCGTCAACAATTGATGGTCTTGCATCTTGGGTAATCTAAGTGGCGCTTGATCGCACGTATGTATAAACAAGTGATTTGCAATCTTCATGGGCAAATAAGCAAATGATATTCCCGCAATAGCCTCCTGAACAGTGAAAACGTATTTCATTTACAAAGGTGCAACTAAGTGTTCACAAGCGTTTTAGACTACAGAAACGGCCAAAACTAACTATATGGATATTAACAGCCACAGTGCGCTTCGATAAACTATGATAGAATGCCCAAGATCGTCGACACTCCATTCACGCACATTGTGATGATGGGGCAGGGAGCGTGTCACTTTCTTCTTTGCCTATAAAGAATGGCAACACTTCCATTATGTGAAATCACCACCAAATCACATTTTTATTACCCGACCTACAGGACCGAAACTTGTTCATGCTGCGTTGGCACCGATTTTCAAGATGGGTCACGGAGCATCTCACTTTCTATTTCACGTATATAGGTTGTCAATGCTGTTGTTATGTATAACGACTACAAAATTACTTCTTAAATACCAGACTGACAAGACCTAAACTTGTTGACGGTCTGTCGACGGTCATTTTCAACATGGGGCAGGGAGCGTGATGCTTCATTGGTTGCCTATAGATGGTGGCAACAGTTCCATGATGTGTACTCCCTGCCAAATCACGTTTTTATTACCCGACTTACATGACCAAAAATCGTTGACGCTCCGTTGACACTCATTTTCAAGATGGGGCAGGGAGCATCTCGCATTTTTTTTTTCGTATGAAGGTTGTCAATGCTGTTGTTATGTATAACCACTACAAAATTACTTCATAATTACCAGACTAACAAGACCTAAAATCATTGACGCTTAGTTGACGCTCATTTTCAAGATGGGGCAGAGAGCGTGTTGCTTTCTCTTTTGCCTATAAAGGGCGGCAACACTTCCATTATGTGTATTCACTACCAGATCTCATGTTTGTTACCCGACTTACAGGACCTAGAATGGTTGACGCTCCGTTGACGCTCATTTTGCCATGGGCATAACCGCAATATGGAACCATTCACTTTGGCATACTATATGAAGAATGCTCTTGTGGCAGCCGTTCTGTGCTGTTCATGTACATTCTCCTTTCTTACTACATTGTTCTTTAATGATGCATATAAATGTACCCTTCAAAATATACTTCAAAGTGTCCGCTAATTCTAGATCATGATGATACTCAAAAGTACCATTCCCTTCAGTCGACTCGCGTCTTCGCTGTCATGTTTACTCCAAAGGCTGCTGTCATCTACACAATGCCTGTCAGCTGCATTACCACACAGCTGATAGTGTACTCACCTGTGGATGGACCTTCATCAGTCAGCTAATCTGGAATAAAATCTTTATCGCACATGTGATTCTTGGTGTATGGATCGAGATTGATCAATCAAGCGCTTGGATGCTGAGCATGTATATCCAGATATCCAGGTGGCACACGTTCTGTTGCAGAGCTTGGAGTTCTGTCAACATCATCAGGTGGCGCAGGTGACGTTCCGTGCCTCGCTGGTGCCGGTCGTGGTAGAGGTGCACCCATGCCTTTGCGCCTCCAGCGCGTCTGTGGATTCTTTGCTGTGCCATTTTGGCAAGGAAGACAGCTGTCCGTTCGATTTTCCCGAACCAGTGCCGGGTGTCATTCCATCGCAGCCTTCACCTCATTTAGACAGGGATACACAACACACCTCATGTTCTCTTCTCTGACTCCGGCATGATGTTACTTGATTCGTTGTTGCGTTTCCTCACTTGAGGCGCGTGAAAACCCTTCCCTAGCCATTTTGGCCATATTCAAGGCAAGTCGCATGTCGGAATGTTCATGCTGTACCGGACCTCCTTGTCTCGTCATAGTACCTGACATGTTGAGACCCTACAAGAACTGGGTTACTGCTACTAGAGTGAGATTCGGCTGTTACCTCAACCATATACGACTCCGTAGCCTCCTCGCAGGTCTTAAAAGCCCAATTCAACCAGTCCCGGAGACATTTATCATAAAATTCTTCTGCCATAATCCTAGAACTGACAATATTGTCAGGTTCAATCTCGCGGACAGTGTGGACAGATGCCTTCGTCGACCATGGAGGTCTCCCGTCACGGGCAGTGATCAATTGGTCACGTAGGTCTCTACGTACCCCAGCAGTGCATTACACTGTTAGTGGACCGTCGTCTACGTTGATATGGATTGATTAACATCGTATCGCATGCTGCTGTTTATTTTTGCTGCGTCCAGATTTATGTACTATTGTGAACTGCGTGTCCTGGGTAATATTTTCGCTGGCTACAATTGCAGCGTCACTATGGACCAACTGGTGTCTGCATTGCTGCTGTGTCTCACCAGGTGGCTCATTGTTTGAAGCGCCTGTCTTTCGGCTCCATTTGGCTTTAATCGCACATGGTTGCGGTATTTCTGGAGCCATCACTTGCTGTTGTTGAATGGTGAGGAAGATGATCACGAAAAGAAGCGGGAAGTCCTGAAGATTATATAGTTCGCTACAAGTAAAAATGGAACGAGTGACAGCGAACTCGCACCTTGAATCCAAGCTGATTCCGGCTGCGTATAGCTGCACGTTGTATAGCTGCGGCGGATTCCAACATTCCCACGATTTGCAGTGAGTAGGTGCGATGCTGTTTGGTTGTTGACCGGGATACAAGGTGATGAATGACAGCTAATGTCATTTGTGATAATTATGAAAAGGACATTCTTCGACGGAAATGACGTCTGGTGATGTTTGTCTCAAGTCATCACCGGGATCTGACATGAATCACACGGTAACTATCAAGTCTTAAGGCACAGTTAGCATCACTATTCCCAATGAAGTAAAGGTCAAAACGCTGATTTTGCTTTGTTCTAATTGATCAAACCTACCAACCTTGCCATAAAAGACGCAGCATGCCTCCATGTGGTCCATATCTTGCAACATCCAACATCTCGCCCAACAACAAGGTCAACACAAGATTCAATGGTCAATGCTCCAAATAAGAACCTTTCGCCACTTCCTGCGGGCACACACGGCGAATCGGCTCAGAAATCCACACCACAACATGATCAAGCGAATCAAGGCAGGAGTGGCTGGGAGGCAGAAAGGGTCCGAGCATTGGGAGCAGTGTGCAGCTTACGATCTGAAAAGAAGCTTTCAGCGGAGAAATGACAGGAAACGCACTTCTTAAGCAATGAAGAGAAAGACAAATGGATTGAGGATTATGTGGATAGAGAGACCACAGTGGCATAAAAGCGAGTTCAAGAGGCAGAGACAGTGAGTATGCAAGAGCAGGAACATATGGGACATGTTGAAAAGCCACGATCGACAACCACATAGCCTGAAACATCATTCGAGGAGATGTTGAATGCTGTCGGAGACAGTCTCAGCGATCTTGCAAGTTCTGAAGATGAGGAGGATGGGGAAGACAAGGATGATGATGAAGATGATACAGAGCTTGGCCAGCTGAGCAAACATGATGAACCTGGCTGGGTGATGGGCACAATCTCCAAAACAGTACAGCACCGCATGGAGAGCAGTCAGCAGTAGCAGATGAGGCTTGACGAACTGACCCAACCGGGATGGGGGGATGTGGCCGACTACTTCTGTCAGAGAGATATGAAGAACAGCACAACTGAATTGAAGGTTGTGGAAGTTGTGAAGCCCCAAACAGAAATGACAGCAGCCACACCATCACCGACAACATCTGGAGAGCTTATGCAGGTTCTTGAACTTATCCCTGGGAAATCACAAATGGCGCAAGTGACTTCTCGACAGGGAAGTAGCAACATGAGGCTGGTTTTGGAGAAACCTCAAGCAGACAATCACATAGAATCTCTCCCGCCTGACAGGGTGACCGATTAGTCACAGATGGAGATTGCGACACCAGTTACACCAGTGAGCCTTTACCACAGCATAGTGTGTCGCTAGCTAATTACTAAATAGACATCAGAGTTGGACGAAGACATGATGACGGCTCCTGTGTCAGTGGGGGAATAGATACCCAAATATGTATTTTTGATGACTTATCTCCTGTAAAAGAAATTTGTACCTACTTGGTTACATGTCAGCTTTTTCTAGTTTTCAGTGACCTAAATTTGAGTCAGGATTATTCTTCAGCGTGTGTGCAACGGGTGTACAGGCCATGCAGATGTTCTAGACTCCAAATCAAGTTGAGTAATGAAGAGTGAACTGTATATGGCGTTGCCTGTTACGGTTAAATGATAAAGCAAAAGCTAAATTTGAGACGAAATTTACTCACAAAGCTTAAGTCAGCGATGTCACACGAGTCATGGAAGGAGCAGTCGAAGCAGATCAGAAAGCCTTATGAATGACAGCCGTCAGTCTGCATTGATTCATGCAGCCAACTATATAACTCTTTGCTCAGACCTCCTCCACATGGTCGAGAAATCGAAAATTGCTCATAGTACGTCATGAAAATCGAGCAGAATGAACTGGATAAGGACTGGTGATGACGTCGGGCTATGAATATCGAAAACCAGTGCATGGAGTTTTATCTGGTAAATTGCCGGCCGAAAGTGCTGAAATGCGATGGTCCTAAGTCATTCATCATGCCAATGACATGTATAGTGGTGGCTCAGAAACAGAGATGCTTCGAAGATTTTGGATTTAAATGATAATACATAGAAATGGTATACTGGCGGCCAAACAAGACGGTATGGATTTTATGTACAATTGGTGTGCACCCAATGACTATTAGTATGTCTCTAAGGTGAGCTTAAAGATGAGCGTCAACGGAGTGTCAATGATTTTTGGCATTGCATCATGGATAAGCCAGTTAGTTTTGCTGGAACATTGACTCATAATCGAACTGTAGCCCACCTTTCAAGTCAAAATTGTTGTGACAACATCGCAACTGTTTCCTAATATTGAGCGCCAACGGAGCATCAATGACTTCTGGCCTTGCATCTTGGAAAATGGAAGGGCTATGCGGTGACATTAAGCCAAAATTGAACTATTGGCAGCCTTTCTAGGCACAAATGCATTCGGAGACATCATCACTATGCCCTAAAACTGAGCGTTGATGGAGTGTCAACAATGTCAGGCCTTGCATCTTGGAATATCAAGGGGCTATGCGACTACTGTGATCCATACTCGAACTATCGGTCGCCTTTCTAGGCAAAGCTCCGTTCAACAACTTCGTCACTATGCCCTGAAAATGACCGCCATCGGAGCGTCAACGATTTCAGACCTTGCATTTTGGCATATCAAGGGGCTATGCGACTAGTTTGATCCATAATCGAACTATTGGCCGCCTCTCTAGGCACAGCTCCTTTCAACAACTTAGTCACTATGCCCTAACAATGAGCGTCAACAGAGTGTCAACGATTCAAGGGCTTGCATCTTGGAATATCAAAGGGCAATGCGACTACTTTGATCCATGATCAAATTATCTGCCACCGTTCTAGGCAAAAATGCATTCGACGACTTCCCCACTATGCCCCAAACCGGAGACTCAATGGAGCGTCAACGATTTCACGCCTTGAATCTTTGAATATCAAGCGGTTATGCAACTGATTTGATCCATAATCAAATTATCGGCCGCCATTCTAGGCCAAAGTGCTTTCGACGACTTCTTCACTTTGCCCTGAAAATGTGTGTCGACGGACCGTCAACGATTTCAGGTCATGCATCTTGGAAAATAGGACGGGTTATGAGACTACTTTGACCCATAATCGAACTATGGGCCGCCTCTCTAGGCAACAATGCTTGCAACAAGATCGTTGACGTGTCCCACAATGAGCCTCAATGGAGGGTCAACGTAGCGTCAACAATTTTTGATCTTGCATCTTGGATAATCTAACGGCAATAGAACGCAGATAACCCACAATGAACCCATTGGCAGCCTGTATTGGCTAAAATGTTAGTGATAATATCGAGTCCGCCTCCTACAATTGAGCGCCCGCAGAGCGTCAACTGCATTTGTGGAGGCTCAGAACGCTACCCAGGAATGAAGTGGATTGTGCCGTTCCCAAATCGAGTTTTACGTGGTCAGTCTTTGAAATCTAACCTTGTATACATCCTCAAAAATCTGCATGCAGTGTCTTACAGATCTGATTTTGTAACTTCTGGCAGTAGAGTCAATATTTAAGAACCCACAGTCTGCTTTGCTGTATCGTTACTTTGGGCAGTCTTTCTAGTCGGATTACCCAGCTTTCTATTACCTACCGCCATGACAGTTTCGAAATCTTGGAACACCTCATTGCTCAAGGTTATGATGTCTTCCAACAATGAAAGTGTCTTCATTCGTGATTTGAGCGGCCCTACTTTACAAATCATCTTCGATGCTTGGTGGGTTTCAATGAATGTAGACTCGAAGCGGCCTATTCCTTGGAATAATTCTAGTCATGCGCCTTGGTGGCGATGCTATGTACAGTGCGGAATTGTTGACACCGGCAGCCCTGGCATTGTATCTATCGATTGTTATCAACTTCTTCGCCATCCATCAGAACATGGGACTAGCTCAATAGGGAAACACTTGCTGGCAAAAGCTCACATCCCAAGGTTGAACGAATTAACAGAGTTAGAGGTTACTGAATTGACTAGTTGGACAGTCGATGAAATAGCTTTGGCCATCCTGAAGAAACATGGAAGTCGAGGAATCACAATAGTAAGTTGGCAGAGGATGATCAGATTTGACATCCAGGTTGATTCATATCGACAGAAATGACAGACAAAACTTTCGAAACTGGCAGCAAAGGACTTGGAAACTTCTGAATTTCACCAAGCCACATGGGATCGTAAACTCCTGTGAGGATATGTTTCGGCTCATATTCCATGGAATGATATGTCAAATCAAGAGCTATCATGGTCATAGAAGGCATTACGCGATTACCTAGTGCTGCCATGTGCTATGACGTTTAGCAACATTTGCCGGAGGGAATATGCACTGACCGTGGGAGCAATTAAGAAACGATTGCCATCACGAAATATATTTAGTTTAGCTTTGGACGGATGTATATCAAAGAACAAACTAGCCATAACATCGTCCATAGGTTACCATATGGATTGAAATTTGGCATTGCGTGAAGTTCAACTCGCTGTTGATGAGGTTGATCGCCTCTTCTTTCCACTTTTCGAAGGCTAATTATGCATGATAGGTCAAGGGCCAACATACTGGAGCAAGGCTAGCCGTACATTTGAAGGACATGCATGATCGTTTTGAGCTCCTGACGGCGGTTTGCTTGGAATTACGACTGATAATGTCTCCTCTCATTACTCGATGACACGCAAGCTGTAATTATCACTTGAGGCCTCCTGAATCGAGTGGCCTGCATTGAGGTACCACACACCATGCATGGCGCACGTCATACAGCTGGCTTTAGGTGCATTCATGAGCAGTCTGGGTGTCAAAGGCCGCACCAAGTGTTGGGAAGCCCATGAGCACGATCAGCAATTTGGAGAGAAAGACAGCGTAGACATTGGGAAGAATCAAAGGCTTCGGAAAGATGGCAACACTAGAATCAATAAGGTGTCGGCCATGAAACCAGGTTTAGCAATGATCATTGAGATAGTACCTATTTCAAAATATTTTGAAAGTGCTGAAACTGACCTTCATATAGCAGGGAATGCTTGCTGTATCAATTACGCTAACACCTGGTCATCGAAACGAGTCCATTGTTTGTCAAAGGGCCAAAGTCTGCATCGCGGTACTTCCGATTTCGGATGTGAAGACAGGTTGGAACTCCACCCTGGAGTTGCTCGAGTATGCCTTCCAATTACATGAATTCACACTTGACTGGCTTACAAACCCAAAATACAGCGATCATCGGCCACTCTTCACATCCTAAGATGAATGCACCATTGTGAAGTAGGTCATGGAAGTGTAGAGGCCATTCCGATATTGGACCCTGTGGATATCTAAGAGGCAGAAAGTCACATTGCACCATGTTATCACTGTGTACAATGATCTGTTCGATCACATGGATGGCGAAATGCGAGCTTTGGCTAAGGAAAGACTCAATCGAACGAAGACTTGTTCTTTGCCGTGAAGATCGCTTGACAGACGCTGTCCAAATATTACACTGAAGTGACTCCATCGACGGGCATGATTTTCATTTCTGCACATATACTCGATCCTTTCCGGAAGTCGCAAACATTTAGAATGTGGGACAAGGGAAAGGATATCAATCCTGAGGACGAGACATCCTATATTACCCAATACTAAGATGCCTTTCTGAAGTACATGGAGAATGAATACTGTGCCAGATATCCATCTGTGCCGGTCAAAAAACACAAAAGATTACCGAGGAGCAATCCCATCCCCTCCGCAATGGCTTTAGGATCCTGTCAATCATCCTTTGATTCATATGATATGTCCAGTGATGATGTTAAAGAATACACAACGCCTAACACTGTGGCCGAGAAGACACCTGGACGAAGCCACCACGCTGCACGCTTATTGACCGCCGCCAGGCTCAATTTGAATTCACTGCCTGATGCACCATTGAACTGGGGGCAAATTAATTCAAATCTCAATAATTACCCCTCCGACCTAATGGAGATTAGCTGTACATTCTGGTTACCAGACATCACGGAGTGGTGGCGTCAACTTGAGGAAACGCACTTTAAATATGCCGATCTCTCTGATGTAGCACGGGACATATTCTCTATCATACGACATGGTGTTGGAGTGGAGGTCGGTTTTTCCCTAGGCCAAGATGTTATCGGCTGCAGGCAGTGAAAAACCACAGGCGGGACTCTTTGTGAAAAACTTGTTGTCAGGCACTCTGCTCGAGCCACTAACGGGATTTTGGCAGGCGCTGACCCAGAATTGGATACAATGAACACAGAAAACCACTCGGAAATGAAGAAAGAGGTGGAGGAAAGGAAACCCCACAGAATGGCCAAGGTTCACCACTGTTTGGAGATGTGGCAGCGCAGCCAAAACCTACATGCTACCCAGAAAGAATCTCGCGCTGTAACCAAGCAGATGACCGCTGTGGGATACATTTCGGACATGGATGAGATCATCAGAGCATCGTGGTCACTCTTTCAACATGATGCTGTGGCTGCATTTGAATTGTCAGAAAAATCTCCTTAGCCAGCACCTTTGGCTGCAAAACACCTCCCTGGAGGACAAACTCAAGTAATAAATGTCCGCCGAATCTGAGGAATCGACCGTCATCCAGTTGGAAGTGATGAGGATAGTGCACCTGAATGCGTTTCGGACACTGATGATTGGCTTAACTGACATGGTGACTTATATAGTTCATATTACAGCGAAGACGATTGCGGGGTGGACGTTGAATCTGATATAGAGCACAGCAATAGCATCAAGGATCCAGACTGCCCAGAGCAGAGGGATGTGGGCGCGACACCAAATGTCCCCTGAACGATTCGGCCTACACAGAAGTCAAATTGACACGCTGAAACGGAGGTATTGACGGTCAATGCAATCGAAACGAGGAGGAATATGGGTGTGAAAAAAACCTACGACAGAATGTGTCAATGTATCACCAGCTTCTTTGTGTATCTTGACTGAGTGTTTTAGTTAGTGATTCATTATGGGCGAATGGTGAGCAGTTGCTTGTCAAGATCGGTTGATGAACAGATGCATAGCAGGCGCAATGAGGCTTTTGGCAAGACATATAAATTTCAGTTGTATGAGAGCGAACAGTGCAAGAATATTACTGCGCTCTGCTCTGGCACAAGGCCAAGTCTCAATCTGTCAGAAACACTACCAATAAGTTCAAATCATGATGAAAACTATTATCGATGGCAGCAGATATTGAATGGACATTACGTTTAAATGAGCCTCAACTGAGCTTCAACAATTTGTGGTTTTGTAAGTACGGTTATTAAACAACAATTTGGTCGCAGTGATGCATAACCGATATATTGGTAACCTTTATAGGCAAAAGAGTGAGCGACATGCTCCTGGCCGCATCCTGAGAATGCATGTCAACGGATTGCCAACAATTGATGGCTTCGCATCTTGGGTAAATTATGTTCCGATTGGTTGCAGACATCCATTTATGAGATATTGGCAGCCTTTACTGGCAATAACAACAACTACATGCTCCCTGCCTCATCCTGAAAATGGGCGTCAATGGAGCGTGCACAGTTTCAGTAGTTGCATATATGGTAATCAAGGCGTCGCGCGGATCTTCGGGTTTATAACGAACCATTGACTGCCGTGGTATGCAAAAATACAATAGATCACAGGTAAAACACCGATTCCAAATTAATCGATATTGCATGGTGCAAAGCATGCAAAAACATATAATTGGTCGTTGAAAACGCAATTTTGATAAGATACTATTGACAAACTCCAAAAACAAGTGCCTTATATGAATCTATGGATGGATCTGCAAGGCGACCCACTGACAACCTGACCAATTCAGATGGGTTGGGAGTTTACCATCGAACCGTACCTGAGTTGACGGTTGGGGTTATTTGATAACCCAGAACGCAAGTTTCGCGACGGTTTGGTTTGGATCAGGACCCGGACCCCAAATGACGGTCCGGAACTGTTGCTAACACTACCTTCGTGGACTTTGTGGGATGGGGGGCAACAGCAAGCCATGTTCAACAAATTGTCAGAACACTCAAAGCCTGCCCAAGAGTGAGCATCGACTGGGCAAAAGACAGGAGCTGGAGTTTGACACCGCAAACACTGAATGGGCACTCATCACCCACCGATGAGTTAACAAGAAGCACCTGAGTCCGGAGCTAACAGCTGAGATAAGAGTTGGGAGAGGCTTTTTCAGGTTTAACAAGGAAGCGACCAGATGGGTGGGGGTCTGGATGGACGCCCACCAAACATTCAAGGAGCATCACAACCAATGCATGAAGAATGCGAGAGCTGCAGAAGCGCAACTCCGATCACTCACAGGATCACATGGAGTCATACCCGCCTGTGTGAGAGCAGTAGAGATAGCCTGCATCAAGGACTATGTGCTGCATGGAAGCGAGCTCTGCTGGGACCCAAACGATGGCAGCCGGTGAGATGACCTCCAGCTTCTCCATAATCATCCAGCCAGGTCAACCATGGGCGCGCTGCCGACAACTCCCAGAGCGGCACTAATGAGAGACTCAGGGCTCAAAGCTGCGGCCGTGGCCCTCTACGCCAGACAACAACGATTCGTGGCAACTCTAGTGAGCGCGGGCAAATGCTCCAAGTCGACAGAGGGATATGATCACCCAACACTGGGTGCTCCAGTCGGCAGAGTGGCCGAGATAGAGCATCCGCGCGGCAGGGGTGCTGGGAGAATGTGCTGGCGAGACCCGGGGGAGAAGCACGCGGTCAAGACCACTATACTGGAAGACATCCCTGCGGCCCAGAGAGCTGCCAAGCTATAAGCAAGAAGAATGGAAAGCAAGGCGGGATTTGGAACTTGGACGGGGTGGATGGAAGGGTATTAAACACACAATGGAAGAGTAGAAGCCTCAGAGTGGTCCTGAAACAGAGACGGCTGGATTGTCTTCCGCAGCTACTTCGGTAACCACGAAATCGAGGAGTTTGAGATTGAACTCTGGGCCATTGGAGTTACACTCTGAAAGTCCGCTGCGGGAGCAGAGTCACTGTGAGCACACTGTGTCACTACAGTTGCAGTGTTTAGTGATTCGCAGGCAGTTATCAGATGGATGGCACACCTTGACACAGAGCAAGGGCAGCAACTAGCAACAGCAATCAACGAGCAAGAGAGGGCTCTCTGGGCCCATGGCATCGAAGCCGGAGTCTACTGGGTCCCGGCACGCTTGGGGGTCCCCGGGAATGACGATGCTGACCCCCTAGCAAACAAGACACGACAAGACCGAGGCTACACAGTCCATGAGCGAATGTACACCTTGGCCGCAAATGTTGCTAGACAGATCACAGAAGGGAGAACGGTGGGGAAGGCAGATTGGTAGGCTGACAGGTGCTCCAAGCATTACCGTTACAGGCTGAAGAGCAAAGCTGGAAGCAAGAGACCCATCCCAATGACAAGCGTGAAATAAATAGCAACAAGGTTTTATAGACTGAAGAGCGGGCATGGACCGACTGGAACGTACGCATAGCGGTCTGGACACCGAGTGAACAACAAATGCTGCGAGTGCAGAGGTGGGACACTCCAGTCACGGGAGCATCTCTTCCACCACTGCAGCTGGTGGAAAGACCAGCAGAAAACGCTTTGGAAGGCAGCAGGGAAGGCCACAGGATGGAAAGTGAGCAGATGCTGACACGTGTAGATTTCTGAGCTGTTTTCCATGGAGAGATGTGACCCAGCGGTGATGGAGTTCCTGGCTGGCACTGAGGTCGGGAAGTTCCCACCAAAGCAAGTGGAGGAGTAAGGGTGTTGAGATTGGGGGTAGTCTCGCTTTCGTTGATCTCTTTTGTTGTGGTTCAATCTTGAGTTTTTCATTTCCTTTGTCAAAGGGGACGATGGGCAGCAGCTGGGAGCTCTGCCATCTAACCGGCTTGCCTGGAGGCAGAGGTGTGGTTGATAGACACTGTCATGCTCGAATTAGAGTGAATACAGTATGAATAAAACAAAACAAATAACCCCATCAATCCATCCCAATCCTGGCATACCAGCAAGCCCTGATCCACTGCTACTAGTGAAGCTAGTTTCGCCTCTACCAGCGAAGGAAGATGCACTCCTAGTAGTATCAGCAACGGGTCCGGGTAACACGCCAGCTGTCCAGGTTCGGACCAGAAAAACGGTTTGGTTCGGTTCCAGAACCGACCAGAAAACTGGCCCGCTGCTTCTTGGTGGTCCAAACCCGGCCCCTTACCTGTCAACCCCTGGGTTTGCTGGGTTTCGCTAGAGCGGACAGGTCCAATCTCCGGTTCTGGGTTTCTGGTTTTTCTATTTATGGTCGCATTCAGATATCCTACCGTTAATTGCAAAATATTGACAATGGTACTGCATTGTCATTTTCTGATGTATTGACAACCTTTATATAGCAAATGAGTACAGAGACGCATTCTGCCCCATCCTGAAAATGAGCGTCAATGGAGTGTCAACAATTGATGGTCTTACATCTTGGGTGATCTAAGTGGCGCTTGATCGCACGTATCAATAAAGAAGTGATTAGCTGGCTTTATAAGCAAATATGCAAGTGATATTCCCGCAATAGCCTCCTGAACAGTAACAACTTATTTCATGAAGAACGGTGTAACTAAGTGTTCATGAGCGTTTTAAACTACAAAAACAGCCAAAACTGACTATATTGACTTTAACAGCCACAGCGCGCTTTGATGAACCATGATCTAAGGCCCAAGATTGTTGACACTCCGTTGACGCACATTTTCATAATGGGGCAGGGAGCGAGTCCCTTTCTTTTTGCCTATAAAGGATGGCACCACTGCCATTATGTGTAATCACTACCAAATCGCATTTTTATTTCCTGAGGTACAGGACCAAAAACTGTTGACACTCGTTTTCAAGATGGGATACGGAGTGTCTCGCTTTCTTTTTTGCATATAAACGTTGTCAAAACTCTTGGTATGTATAACCACTACAAGATTTCTTCATAATTAGCAGATTAACAAGACCTGAAATCGTTGACGCTCTGTTGACGCCCAATTCCAAAATGAGGCAGGGAGTGTGTTGCTATTTTTTTTGCATATAAAGGATGGCAAAACTTCCATTATGTATAATCACTACCCAATTGCGTGTTTATTATCTGACTTACCGGACCAACAATCATTGACGCTCTGTTGACACTGATTCTCAAGATGGGACATGGACCGTCTTGCTTTTTTTTTTTGCCTATAATGGTTGTTAATACTGTTGTGATGTATAACCACTACAAAATTACTACATAATTACCAGACTAACAAGACCTAAAATTGTTGACGCTCTGTTGATGCTCATTTTCAAGATGGGGCAGGGAGCATGTTGCTTTCTCTTTTGCCTATGAAGGGCAGCAACACTTTCATTATGTGTATTCACTACCAAATCACATTTTTATTTTCCGACTTACAGGACCTGAAATCGTTGACGCTCCATTGACGCGCATTTTGCCACTGGAGTAACGGCAAAATGGAACCATTCACTTTGGCATAATATATCAATAATGGTCTTGTGGCAGCCGTTCTGTGCTCTTCATGTACGTTCTCCTTTATTACTACATTGTTCATTAATGATGCATATAAATATACCCTTTCAAATATACTTTAAAGTGTCCACTAATTGTAGATCACGATAATACACAGAAATCCCGTTCCCTTCCGTCAACTATCGTCATCGCTGTCATGTTCACTCAACAGGCTTCTGCCATCTACAAAATCGCTGTTAGCTGCATTATGACGCAGCTGATAGTGTACTAACCTGTGGATGGACCTTCATCAGTCAGCCAATCTGGAATGAAATCTGTATCACGCATGCGGTCCATGCCATATGGATCAAGATTGAGAAATCGAGTGCCGGGAAGCGGAGTATGTATATACACATATCCGGGTGGCACACCATCTGTTTCGGGCCTTTTATTCCTCTCACTATCATCAGGTGGCGCAGGTGGCCTTCCGGGCCTCAGTGGCTCCGCTGGTGGTGGAGGTGCACCCATGCCTTTCCGCCTCCAGCGAGTCTGTGGACTCATTGCTGTGCCATCATGGCAAGAAAGGCAGCAGTCCGTTCCATTTTCCCGAACCATGGCCGGATGACTTTCTATCACAGCCTTCACCGTTTCATGCCCGAGACACACAACGCCCCGCTTGTACTCTTCTCAAACTTCGGCGTGTGGTTTCATGATTAGTTGTTGCATTTCCTCAATTGCGGCGCACAAAACCCTTCTTCAGCTATTTTGGCTATATTCCAGGTAAGACGCATGTCGGACTGTTCAAGCTGTACCCGACCTCTTTGTCTTGCCATTGTAGCTGACATGTTTGAAACCTATAACACATTACTTGCTGCTTCTAGAGAGAGAATCGGCTGTGACCTCAACCATATACGATTCCGTAGCCTCCTCTAAAGCATTTAAAGCCTGTTTCATCCATTCCCAGGGACAGTTATCACCAAAGTTGTCTGCGAAAATCACTGAACTGACAACATCGTGATGTTCAATTTTGTGGACCGTGCGGACTAATGCCTTGGTTTACTATGGCGGTTTCCCGTGACGGTCAGTGATGGATTGGTCACGTAGCTCTCTACGGACCCACACTGTGCATTACACTGTTAGTTGACCGTTGTCTACATCGATATGGATTGACTCTCATCCGATGGCATGCTGCTTCCGGTTTTACGTACTATGTTTGGATGGGTGTCGTGTGTCATACTTCTGGTGGCTACAATTGCAGCATCGCGGTGAACTAACTGGTGTCTGCATTGCTGCTGTTTCTCACCGGGTGGCGCTGTGTGTGACGAGCATGTTGTTTGGCTCGATCCGGGTTCAATCGCACCTGGTTGAATTATTTCTGGAGCCATGACTTGCTGTTGTGGAATGCTGAGGAAGATGATCACGAAAAGAAGTGGGAAGTCCTGAAGATTATATAGTTAGCTACAAGTCAGAATGAAACAAGTGACAGCCAACTTGAACCTACAATTTTAAGCTGAGTCTGGCTGAGTATAGCTGCACTGCGTATAGCGGCAGGGAATTCCAACGGTCCCGCGATTTGCAGTAAGTTATTCCAATGGTGTTTGTATGTTTGCAGGGATATACCGTGATGAACGCCAGCTGATATCACATATTTGATACATATGAAAAGGTCAGCCTTCGACAGAAAGGACGTCTGGTTAAGTTTGTCTCATGACATCGCCGGGATCTTCCATGAATCAAACGCTAACCGTCAAGTCTTAATGTATGGTTAGCATGACCATTCCCACTGAAGTTACAGTCAAAACGCTGAGTTTGTTTTGTTCGAATTGATGAAACCTACCCACCTTGACATACAAGACTCAGCTTGCCTCCATGTGGTCCATATATTGCAACATCCCACATCTCGCCCAACAACAAGGTCAACACAAGATACAATGGTCAATGCTCCGAAAAAGAACCTTTTGCGACTTCTGGCAGCCAAATACGTCTAATTGACAAAGCAATCCACAGGACGACATCATCCAGTGAATAAAGGCGAGAGTGGCTGGGAGCCCGACAGGGTCCGAGCGTTGGGAGCATTGCGCAGCTGCCGATCTAAAAAACAGCTTTCGGCGGAGAAACTATGGGAAACACACTATTTAAGCAATGAAGAACGAGACAAATGGATCGAGGATTATGTGGATAGAGAGACCACAGTGGCATGAAAGCGAGTTCAAGGAGCAAAGACATCGATTATGCAAGAGCAGGAACATATGAGCAATGGTGAAAAGGGACGATCGATAACCTCAAAGCCTGAAGCAACATTTGACGAGATGTTGAATGCCATCGGAGACCGTCTGAGCAATCTTGCAAGTTCCGGAGATAAGAAGGATGGGGAAGACGAGGATGATGATGAAGATGATACAGAGCTTGGCAAGCTGAGCGAAGATGATGAACCTGGCTGGGTGATGGGCACAATCTCCAAAACGGTACAGCACCACATAGAGAGCATTCGGCAGAAGCAGATGAGGCTTGACGAACTGCCGCAACCGGGATGGGGGGAAGCAGCCGACCACTTCTGTGAGAGAGATTTGAAGTATGGGACGACTGAATTGAAGGTTCTGGCAGTTGTGACGCCCCAAACAGACACGACAGCAGCCACACCATCACAGACAACATTGGGAGAGCTGATGCAGGTTCTTCATATCGTCCCCGGACAATCCCAAATGCTGCAAGTGACCTCTTGCCAGGGAAGTCGTCAAATAGGGCTGGGTTCAGAGAAACCTCAGGCAGACACTGGTATAGAATCTCTCATGCCCGATGCGGTGTCCGATTTGTCCAGAGGTAGATTGCGACGCCCATTCAACCCATGAGCTTTTACCCTGGGGTTTACTGTCGCCAGCTAATTACCATATTGAAATCCGGTTCGGACGAAGACATGGTGACAGCCCCTGCGTCACCGGAGGAATAGACTGCGAAATCGGTATTTTTGACGACGTATCTCGAGTAAATGCTATTGCTACTTACTTTCTTAAGTGTTAGTTTGTTCTGGAATTCAGTGACCAAATTGTGAAACAAGATTATTCGTTGGTGTGTGTGCAAGGGTTGTATGGGCCATACATATGTTCTAGACACCAAATCAAGCAGATTGACGAACAATAAACTGTGTATGGTGTTGCCTCTTACTGTTAAACAATAAAACACAACCTAAATTTGAGACGAAATTTACTAACAAAGTTTGAGTCAGTGATGTTATACGACTCATAGAAAGAGCAGTCAAAGCACATCCGAAACCCGGATGAATGACAGCCCTCCCTCTGCAGCAATCCATGCAGCCAACTACATAACTCTCCGCTCAGACCTCCTGCACATGGTCGAAAAGTCGAAAATTGCTTCCAGTACGCAAAGGAAATCAAGGAGAATGAGCTGGATAAGGAATGGTGAGGGCATCATGCTATAAATATCTAAAACTAGTGCCTTGATTTCTATGCGGTAAATTGCCGGCCGAAAGCACTTAAATGCGATGGACTCACATTATTCATCATGAACGTGAAGTGCATGGTGGTGGCTCAGAAACTGAGATGGCTCGAAGATTTTGGATTCGAATCATTCTAACCAGAAACGGTATACTGGCTGCCAAGAAAGAGTGTATGGATTATATGTACGATTGTTAAGCTCCCAATGACTGTTAGTATGTCCCTAGGCTGAGCTCAAAGGTAAGCATCAATGGAGCATCAACGATTATTGGCATTGCATCATGGAAAATCCTTGTGGTTTCGCTGCAACATTCATTCATAATCGAACAATAGCCCGCCATTGTAGTCAAAAATTGTGGCGAAAAGATCGCCACTATGTCATAAAAATGAGCGTCAATGGAGCGCCAACCCCTTGTGGCCATGCATCTTGGAAAAAGCAAGGGCTGAGCGGCGACATTAAACCATAATCGAATCATCGGCTGTCTTTCTAGGCGAAAAAGCTTTTGACGACATCGTCACTATGCCCTCAAAATGAGCGTCAACGGAGTGTCAACGATTTTAGGCCTTGCATCTTGGAATATCAAGGTGCTATGAGACTACTTTGATCCATAATCGAACTATCGGCCATCTTTCTAGGCACAAATGCTTTCGACAACTTTGTCACAATGCCCTACAAATGAGCGCCAATGGAGAGTCAATGATTTTAGGCCTTGCATCTTGAGATATGAAGGGGCTATACAACAACTTTGATCCACAATCGAACTATCGGCCGCATTTCTAGGCAAAAATGCGTTCGATGACTTTGTTACTATGCCCTAGCGATGAGCGTCAACTGAGCATCAACAATTTCAGCCCTAGCATCTTGGAATATCAAGGGGCTATGAGACAACTTTGATCGATAATCGAACTATCAGCCACCGTTCTAGGCAAAAATCCTGTCGACGAGTTTGTCACTATGCCCTAACAATGTGTGTCAATGTAGCGTCAACGATTTCAGGCCTTTCATCTTGGAATATCAAATGGGCTATGACACTTCTTTAATCAATAATCAAACAATCAGGGGCCGTTCTGGGCCAAAATCTTTACGACAAGATCGTTACCATGTCCCAAAATGAGCATCAACAGACAGTCAACGATTTTTGATGTTGCATCTTGGATAATCTAACAGCAATGGAACGTAGGTTACCCACCATGGACCTATCGGCAGCCTATATTGGCGAAAATGCCAGTGACGATATCGCGTCTGCCTCCTACAATTGAGTGACCGCAGAGCATCAACAGTTTTTGTGGAGGCTTAGAACGCTACCCAGCGATGAACAGGATTGTGGTGTTCCTAAATTGAGTTTTACGTGGTCAGTCTTTGCAATCTAACCTTGTATACAACTTCACAAATATGCATGCAATGTCTTACAAGTCTGTTTTTTTTACTTCTAGCAGTAGATTCAATATTTAAGAAGCTGCAGCCAGTGTTGCTGTAACTTTAGTTTTGGCAGTCTTTCGAGTCGGATAACCCAGCTGTCTAATTCCTACTGCCATGTCAGATTAAAAATCTTTGAACACCTAATTACTCGAGGTTATGATCTCTTCCACGAATGAACGTCTCTTGAGTCATGATTTGAGCGACCATACTTTACAAATCATCTTCGATGCTTGGTGGGCTTCAATGAATCTAGACTCGAAGGGGCCTATTGCTCGGAATGATTCTAGTCATGCCCGTTCCTGCCGATTCTATTTAAACTGCGGAATTGAGGAGACCGGCAGCCCTGGCATCATATGTATCGGTTGTCATCATGTTCTTCGCCATCCATCAGAACATGGGACTAGCTCAATGGGGAAACACTTGCTGGCAAAAGCTCACATCGCAAAGTTAAAGAAATTAACAGAGTCAGAGGTCACTGAATTAACTAGTTCGACGGTCGATGAAACAGCATTGGCCATCCTGCAAAGGCCTGGAAGTCGAGCAATCACAAAAGGAAGTTCGTAGAGCAGGATCAGATTCGACATCGACATTGATCCATATTGACAGAAATGACTGACAAAACATTTCAAACTGGCAGCAAAGGACTTTGAAACTTCCGAATATCACCAAGACACATGGAATCGCTACCTCATGTTAGAATTGGTTTTGGCTCATATTCCATGGAATGCTATATCAAATCTAGAGCTACAATGGTCGTATGAGGCGTTACGCAATGACTTAGTGCCGCCATCTGCTTGGACCCTCAGCAACATTTGCCGGAGGGAATATACACTGACTGTGGATGCAATTGAGCAGCAATTGCCATCACAAAATAAAGTTAGTTTAGCTTTGGATGGATGGACATCAACCAACACACTAGCCATAATGTCGGTCATTGCTTACTATATAGATCAAAATTGGGCATAGCGTGAAGTTCAAGTTGCATTCGATGAGGTTGATTGCCTGTTCTTTTCACATTTCGAAAGCTCAAGAAAGATGATAGCTCAAGAGCCAACATACTGTAGCAAGGCTAGCTGAACATTTGAAGGACGTTCGTGATCATTTTGAGCTTACCGACGGCCATTTGCTCAGAATTATGACTGATAAAGCCTTCTCAAATTCCACGATGACACGCGAGCTGCATTCAGCACTTGAGGCCTCTCGATTCGAGTGGCCTGCATTGAGGAACCACATACCTTGCATGGCGCATATGATACAGCAGGCTTTAGGTGCATTCATTAGCAGTCTCGGTGTCAAAGGCCGCTCGAAGTCCTGGGAAGCCCATGAGCGTCATTAGCAATTTGGGGAGAATCAAAGTGTAGACATTAGGAAGAGTCAAAGGCTTCAAAAACAGGGCAACGCTAGAATCAATAAGGTGTCGGCCATGAAAGCAGGTTTAGCAAAGATCATTGAGAAAGTACATATTTGAAGATATTTTGAAAGTGCTGAAACTGACCTTCATATAGCAGAGAATGCTTGCTGTATTGATTACGCTAACACCTGGTCGGTGATATGAGTTCATTGAATGCCACAAAGCCAAAGTCCCTATCGCGGAACTTCCGATTATGAATGTCAAGACCCATTGCAACTCGACCCTGGAGTTGCTCGAGCGTGCCTTCAGATCACGTGAATTCACACGCATGCGGCTCAAAACCCCATAATACTGCGATTACCAGCCACTCTTCACAACTCCTGAGGAATGGACCATTGTGAAGTATGTCATGGAAGTGTTGAGGCCAATCTGATATTGGACCCTGTGAATATCAAAAAGGCATACAGTCACATTGCATCACGTTATCACAGTGTACAATGATATGTTCGATCACATGGATGGTGTCATATGAGCTTTGGCTAAGAAAACACTCCATGGAAGGAAGACTTATTCTTCGCCGTGAAGTTAGCTCGACAGAAGCTGTCCAAATAATATGCTGAAGTGACTCCATCGACGGGCATGCTTCTCATTTCTGCTTGTTTCCTTGATTCTTTCCGGAAGTTGCGCTCGTTTAAAAAGCGGGACAAAGACATGGATATTAATCCTGAGCACGAGACATTGGACACTATCCAATACGAAGAGGCCATTCTGAAGTATGTGGAGAATGAATACTGTGCCAAACATCGACGTGTGCCGGTCAGTAAACACGTAAGCTGACAGAGGAGCAATTCTATTCCCTGCGGAATGGTTTCACAATCTTCTCAATCATCCCTTGATACATATGATTTGTCCAGCGATGATGACGAATACTTAACACCTAACATTGTGGCTGAGACTACACCTGGACGAAGCGATTGCGCAGCCCACATATTGACCACCACCAGGCTGTATTTGAATTCGCCGCCTGAAGCCCCAAAGAACTGGGGGCAAATTAATCCAAATTTCAATGATTACCACTCGGACCCAATGGAGATTAGCTGTACTTTTTAGATACTGGACATAACCGACCGGTGGCGTCAACAGGAGGAAACCCACTCCAAATATACTGATCTCTATAATGTCGCGCGCGACAAATTCTCTCTCATGCCACATGTTGTCGGAGTGGAGGCAAGTTTTTCCCCAGGCCGAGATGGTATCGGCTGGATGCAGTTGATCACCACAGACGATACTCTTCTCGAAGAAGTTGTTGTAAGGCTGTCTGCTCGAGCCAATACTGGGATTTTGCCTGCAGCTGACCCAGAATTGGATACAATGAACACGGAAAACGTCACGGAAATGAAGAAAGAGGCGGAGGAAATGAAATTGCACAGAACGGCCAAGGTTTACAACTTTTTGGAGATGTGGCAGGGCAGCCACAACCTATGTGCTACCCAAGAGGAATCTGGCACTCGAAACAAGCAGATGACCGCCGTGGGATACATTTCGCACACGGAAGAGATCGTCAATGCATCCTGGTCACTCTTTCACCATGCTGGTGCAGCTGCATTCAAATTGTCAACAAGATCTCCATTGCCGCCACCTTTGTCTGCGAGGGACCTCCTTGGAGGACGAACTCAAATATTCAATGTCCGCTGAATCCGAAGAATCAACCATCATCCAGTCGAAAGTGATGAGGGTAGCCCACCTGAAAGTATTTTGGACACCGAAGATTGGCTTAACTGGAATGGGGACTTGGATATTCCGAATGACAGCGAAGCAGATTGTGGGGCGGATGTTGAATCGGATATAAAGCAAGACATTAGCATTTAGGATCCGGACAGCCGAGAGTAGTGGAATGTGAGCGCCGCGCCAAATGTTCCCAGATTGATTTGGCCTACACGGAAGTCAAAGAGCCAGGCTGAACAAGTGTCAATGAAGGTCAATGCAATCCAAAAGAGGAGGAATAAGGGAGTGAAAAAAAAGTAGGACAGAATGCGTCAATGTTTCACCAGCTTCTTTAAGTATCTTTAAATAGAGTTTAAGTTAGTGAGATATTATGGGTGAATGGTGAGCAGTAGCATGTCAATATCGGTTGATAAACAGATGTATCGCAGGCACAATGAAGCTTTTGGCAAGATACAAAAATTTTAGCTGTGTGAGAGCGAACAGTGCAAGAATGTTACTGTGCTCGGCTTTGTCACAAGGCCAAGTCTCAATCTGGTAGAAAGCCTACCATTATCTTCAAACCATGACGATAACTATTATCGGTGGCAGCAGATGTTGAATGGACAATCGATTAAAATGAGTGTCAACGGAGCATCAACGATTTGTGGTTTTGTAAGTTTTGTAATGAAATAACAATTTGGTCACTGTGATTCATAACCGATATGTTGGCAGTCTTTATAGACAAATGAGATAGTGACATGGTCCCTGTCACATCCTGAGAATGAGCCTCAATGGAGCGTCAACGATTTTTAGCTTCGCATCTTGGGTAGTCCATGTTCCGATTGGTTGCCGACATCCATTTAACAATTATTGGCAGCCTTTATTGGCAAAAACTACAGTGACATGCTCCCTGCCGCATCTTGAGAATGAGGGTCAACGGAGCGTCAAAGATTTTTAGCTTTGCATCTTGGGTAATCTATGTTCCGACTGGTTGGAAACATCCATTTATCAAATATTGGCAGACTTCACTGGGAAAAACTACAGCGACATGCTCTCTGCCGCATCCTGTGAATGAGCATCAACAGAGCGTAAACGATCATTAACCTCGCATCTTGGGGAAATTATGTTCCCATTGGTCGTAGACCTCTACTTATCAGATATTGGCTGCCTTTACCGGGAAAAACTACAGCATCATGCTCGCTGCCGCATCCTGGGAATGAGCATGCACGGAGTGTCAACGATTTTTAGCTTCAAATCTTGGGTAATTTATTTTCCGATTGGTTGCAGACATCCATTTATCAAATATTGGCAGCCTTTACTGGCACAAACAACAGCGACATGCTCCCTGCCGCATCCTGAAAATGAGTGTCAACAGGTTCAGTTGTGGCATATTTGGGTATCAAGGCATCGCGCTGATCTCCGCGTTCATAATGGAATTATTGTACACTGTGATAGTCAAAAATGCAATGAATCAACAACAAAATACCGATTCCAAATTAATCGATATTGCAAGCTGCAAAGCATGCAAAAACATATCCTTGGTTGTTGAAAATGTGATTTTGATAAGATACTATTCATATACTCCACAAGCAAGAGCCTTAATTGACTTTATGGATGGACCCACTGATAACCCACCCACTTCAAACGGGTTCGGATTGTACCATCAAACCGTACCCGAGTTCACCGTTCGGGTGCATTGACAACCCGGACCGGCAATTTGGCAACGGCTTGGGTTGCACCCTGACCTGGACCCGAAGTGACGGTCCGGAACCAATGCTAACACTCACTGCTAGTAGCTTGCTTGCAGCGAAGATAGATTGTCAGAAAGGTACGAGTGAGCATGTCAGAGTGGTGGGAGCCAACCCAGATCCAAAGCTTCTCCCCAGCTCATAGTGAATCCAGATTCTCTGCTACCAGTGAAGCCATATCCATCACTACCAGCTTGCTCCCAGCGAAGCCAGATCCACCACTACCCGTGAAGCCAGATTCATCCCTACCAGCAAAGAGGGATCCACCACTACCAGCGAAGTCAGTTTCATCTCTACTAGCAAAGCCTGATCCACCACTACCAGCGAAGTCAGTTTCATCTCTACTAGCAAAGCCTGATCCACCACTACCAGCTTACTCCAAGGGAAGCCAGATTGTCAGAGAGATAAGAGTGACCATATCAGAGCAGTGAGACCAAGCATGTCACAGTTATTGGAGCCAAGTCAGATCCAATGCTTCTTGCCAGCTCATAGTGAATCCTGAGTCTTTGCTACCTGCAAAGTAATATCCACCGCTACCAGCTTGCTCCCAGCGAAGATAGAACAACTGCTACCTACGAAGCAAGTTTTACCCCTACCAGCACAGCCTGATCCAATGCTACCAGCGTGCTACCAGCGAAGCTAGATTGGCAGAACAGTCAGAGTGAGCATGTCGCAGTGGTGGGAGTGAAGCCTAATCGAAAGCTGCTTGTCAGCTCATAGCGAATCCAGATTCTGTGCTACCAGCGAAGTCATATCCACCGCTACAAGCTCGCTTCCAGCGAAACCAGATCTACTGCTACAAGCGAAGCCAGTTCAACCCCTACCAGATAAGCCGGATCCACCGCTACCAGCTTGCTCCCAGTGAAGCCAGATCCATAGCTTCTTGCCAGCTCATAGCGAATCCAGATTCTCAGGTACCAGGGAAGCCACATCTACCCCTACCAGCATGCTTCCAGTGAGTCCAGATGCACTGCTACCAGTGAAGCCAGTTTCACCCTTACCAGCGAAGCCGAATCCACTGCTACCAGCTTGCTCCCAGTGAAGCCAGATCCAAATCTTCTTGCCAGCTCATAGCAAGTCCAGATTCTCTGCTACCAGTGAAGACAAATCCACCCCTGCCAGCATACCTCCAGTGAGTGCAGATTCACTGATACCAGCGAAGCCAGTTTCACCCCTACCACTGTAGCCAGGTCCAGTGCTACCAACTAGCTCCCAGCGAAGTGAGATCCACAGGTTCTTGCCAGCTCATAGCGATTCCAGATTCTCTGCTACCAGCGAAGCCATATCCACCGCTAGCAGCTTGCTCCCAGCGAAGCCAGATTGTCAGAGAGGTGAGAGTGAGCATGTCAGAGCTGTAAGACCAAATATGTCGGAGCACTAAAAGTGAGAATGTCTAGTGTTAGCAACGGTTCCAGACAGTTGCTTTCGGTCTGGGTCCGGGTCGAACATGAACGTTTGCCAATATGCCAGTCCAGGTTGTTAATACACCCGAACTGTCAATTCGGGTACGGTTCGAAGCTAATCTCCCAACCTGTCCCAATTGGCCAGGTTGTCTGTGGGTAACCCAGTGGGTCCATCTGAAGATTCACACAATGCTCTTGCTTTTGCAGTTTGAAAATAGTATCTTACCAAAATCACATATTCAGCAGCTAATAATCTCTTTATGCATGTTTTGGAGAATGCAATATTGAGTATTTTGGAATCCGTGTTTTTCAGTTTTTATATTGTATTTTGGCCTATAATTATGGTCAATAGTTCCAATATGACCTCATATATCTGGGCAATGCCTTGACTACCCAATACCCTGAAAAAAAACATTTCCGTCCGGACGGACAGGCTACATCAGAGTGGACACGCTCCATCAGAGCGGTCATAGACACACTCGTGGCGGATGACTCTGCGCCCAGCGTCAATACCACTCGTTGCGTTGCATATCGCCCTCCGATCGCACTTTCACCATTTCATCTCGCTCTGTTGGTCTCCTATTTTAAACCAACACTCGGGTGTTGTGGCCAACCATGACCATACGTCGGAATGGGTTCATTGGCTACACACTTGCATCGGGATTACAACGCCATGGGTGACACTACGAAATCTCTCCTCGCGTTCCTTCCACCTGCTCGCACAATGCAATCATCTCCTTACTAATCATGTACATCAATCCAATTCGCCAGACCTCTGTGGCTATTGACAATCCATCCCTCGTTCCTTGCATCTCCTGTCTTACTACTAGTAGCTATCTCTGGAAGTACATGCGTGCAACTGACGATGTTTCCCATGCTGGGAACATGCACAGCAACTGGTGCCTGTGCAGTTCTCATTAGGACAAGTTTCGAGACTGAATCCAAGTTACACAAGTTTTCAGGTATTATGGTGAGCGCCAAGGCTAACTGGTACTCAACAAAAGCTCCATCCTCTTTTAGGAGCTTGATTTTAAATAGTCATTGCAGTTGCCACAGGAGACGCCCATTCACCACCCCATAACACCTCGCTGGGCGTTCCTTTACCCATACCCAGTCGTTTCGTTGATTCCCTCGGCACCAGCACTGGCTTCCTACGCATCAACACATCTCAGATATGCATTCACCTTCTAAACCCTCAACTTGAACCTTAATACTATGGTAAATACAGCACACCATTGCATCCAGTTGTTCATGTGATATATATGGCTTGTTACAACTCGGATGCTTGCCAAACTCCCATGTGCCGCTGTATATTGCCACACAGTGCATTGCGTCTTGCGTATTCTGGAGTAATGGTCTGAAGTCTTTGATCATGGCACCACGACACTATCCATCATGGCGGTTTTGTGGTCACATGAATTCGGGCTACGCGTATGACTGGGTGCTCAGATGGGCAGCCAGATCAGCACTGGAAAGGAGGACTTTGCAGGTGGCAGCACAGTTCTCCCGACGCTGAGCGAGGGCTTGGGGATTGAGCTCTCTGATTTCGCAGTACAGAATGCAACGCTGAAAGGTGATTGCTTGTGGCAGGTAGTTGAGATTGTGATTGGAGGCGTTCCAGCTGTCCTTGAGGTTCGTTTCATGTGCTTGTTCATGTCTATTGGCAGAATACTGTTGCAAGGCTCCATATCTACGACTCTGTTCGACCCAATGAGACATCAAGTGGATCTTCACAAAGTTGAAATCGGCATCCAACTCCTTGGAGACATCTATCTGATGGCTGATATAACTATGCCAGGCGTTCAATTCGCGACGCTTCTTGGACAGCGTCGACAGTGATAGCCATTGTTTCTTGGAGTTTCTTTCGCTTCTTTGCGAATTCTGTTCCCCGGGCATTGGCTTCGGCCTTCGCCACTTTGCCAGCTCGGCCGAGTAAGAAATCATCTTTGAAGGTATGAAAATGATGCAAGGCATCCTCCATGTAGCTCAATGTTGCATCATCATGAGATTTATATTGAGCATATATATATAATTCTAACAATGCCCGTGTGCACTCAATTGTGCGATTGAATATGGGAAGCTGAGAGGGGCTTCTGCCTCGTGGAGACTCGGTCAACACTCCAAGCAGGTACTGGCTCATTTCCTTCATCTCCGTTCCATTCCATTGAGAAACTTCCTCATATGACTTATATTTAGGTGTGAGGTCGTGGTAGGCAGGCACGGATAACCAGATTGCATTGTACTTGTTACCCCGTTTGTGCGTCATCATGAAGTGGAAAATTCACTCATGGAGGTGGTGAAGCATGCCGATCTGCATTGTATGGAGGAGGTTGGGCATTGGGAGGTCACTCACCATAAAGGGAATATGTCGAAACACGCTGAATCCTGGGTGAAGATGGCGCGACGAGCGTCTGGCATTGGCTGCTTTGGTGTTGGCATCGCTGGGCATTCAATATAGGTTGTGATCCTGTCGGGGGTGTTCCTTATCAGGGGCGACATAATCTCCCTGTTTGTGCTTTGGACACTCGCACCAGAAACAGACATGGTGGTCGAGATGATGTAGGTTGCTATCCTCTCTGTTTTCTGCAAGCCATGCTGCTAAAACCGGTTTGCAACACCTGAAGTTGCCATCTGCACAGAGAACGTTGTTGTACCTGCTCTCGGTGCTGGGATGTTATTTGAAGGCCAGATTGTGGAGTTCCCACCAGAATACTTCATTCAGCACCTCTTAGTTCGTTTGCCGCTGCTCATCCGGCTGCTTCAAATATATATTGTGGTTTTTGAGTGGAATCAGCAGGAGAGTGACCATTGCAACGCTGTGTGTCGAAGACATCTGCCGTATTTTCGAAGATAGATTGCCAATTGTCATATACAGGCAACTGTTGTTTGTCACCAGCGAAATTCGAAAGATGTGTTCAGTAGAACATGAAGATCAAGGGAACCGGTGAATCCCCCACTCTGAGTGTTGACTTAACGTCAATTAGCATGTTATTATCCTCCACCATCTCTCCTAACCTGTGTCTCCCACCAGCATTCCGCAGTGTGCATTGTGGTATAGAGGCGTTTCGGTGGTGAATCTCTGACGAATCAACGCTGAGGGGTTCAACTGAGATGGTCGGCATAGGGTGGCTGCCACATCAACCATCTCGTGCTTTTGATGATGTCTTGAATCCGGTATTTGAAAAGGCGTTGGTGATTCTGGTTTCATCTCATATCGTCGAGTGTGTGTAGTTCACACTCCCCAAGAGTCTGAACATCTGGTATGCTTGCGACGAGCTTGTGGACACCATCCCAGCGTTTGACCATTTCGAAACGCAGAGTGGTGTTTTCTTCCTTCAGCACATTGTCATAGTACATCTTCATGCCCTTCTTCTTGATCCCACCCTGGATATATTTGTACTCTTCACGTGTCGCAAACGGGTAGTAGTGATTGTTTTGAAGGTTCGTCTCAAGGCAACCCTAAGTGTCCCGTTCCCATGGCTCTACAGTGCCATAGCTCAGCGGAGCGCCGGTGCTGGGGCATGATTCCGATCATGGTAAAGGAGGTGGCGGTGGTTGAGTCTTCGAGTCTGCGATGTTTTCAAAGTGTTTGTGATTGCGGAAACCCATCAAAGTCTTCGACTGAATCATTGTTAAGGTTGAATCCACGACGCGGAGCGGTTTCAACACATTGGGGTGCGCTGCAAATTGTCATTTTCTTCTTGCATGCTTCTTGACAGGGTTCAGGATGGTGTATTTTGATATGTTTGAGTCTGCAGCTGTCTGAAGTGAACATCTTTTGGCATGAAAATCGAGGGCGATGGAAATGGGACCACTCCGGAATTGACGATGGCACGCGAGTAGTGGAGCACACACTGTAGAAACGGATGAAAGTTGGTGCTGGGCCTGAGCAGCCTGGTGTGGGTGTATGCTCACAATACGTTCAGCTAACTTGAGAGTTTCATTGAGCCTCTACACCATCACAAGGAGGTTCCTTACACACCAGGAGTTGCAAAAACGGTGCTTGGGAGATGTCCCATAATACTATGAATGAAATCAAACCAACACAAAATCCGTTAATAAAATAAACCCTGAGCAATCCAAACATCTCGCTACAAGTGTAATGATCAATGCCTCAGATCAATAGATTAGAACCAAGCAAACAAACAGGACAAGAACCTGACCCTGACCCGAATGCAACAACCATCGCCTGTTCTGTAACCCGAAGACTGTTTCTCTCCTCACCTACTGAGCCACCTGGCCACGCCTCAGGGAGTGGGACATCAGGGAGAGGGTCATCAGAGGGACTGTCGCCACCTGGCCATTCGCCGAGCAGCTGATGATCCACATCCACATCCAAGCTAGTTCCAGCTGCCTCAGCTTCTCGCAAAGTTGGCACCGCCAGGCGAGGTTTTCGTGGTGTCACAAGCTCCAAACACTCCAGCCCACTAAGCAGATGAGTCTATGGTGTTCGTGGTCGGGTGCAAGGCTGCAGGGTGTGTGGCCATGGGGCAGGTGCCGGAGGTTGAGGCAGTGTGTTATGCCTACGCATCGCCTGGCGTTGTTCAGGTAGCACGATTTGTTGATTGTCTACAATGGTATCTACATCGTCAGCCAATGTATTAACCATCTCTCCCTGGCCAATTGTCCAAGGTTCTTTGCCATCATCCTCACCCTCATCCTCCTCCACATCCTCATCTTCCTCCTCCTCAGCTTCCTCCTCTTCATCTTCCTCCACTTCATCTTCCTCCTCATCGTCAATATCCCTTTCCATATCCACATCGCTGCCCAACTCAACCCCACATGGTGCGTCCACATCATCCTCCAAGGGCATATCCACATCAGAATCACGTCCTGGGTTGTATTTGCGATTCGACCCCTCCGTAGTGTCGGTATCATCAGCTGATGGTATTGACGTGGCGGCAGATGCTTCCAGCTCCAAGTTTACCTGTTCTAGTAAGCCCTCCATGTCCGAGTCTGCCTCATACATTTCCTTCTGCATCTGCAAAGCAATGGCACGAGAGATGTCATCTCCACCTGGGGTTTGTTTAACAATACCTTTCCCTTCACCGTATCCTTTCCCCTTCCACTTCGCTTCCTCTGGTGCCTTCCCCTTATCCTTCACTTTCCCCTTCCCCTTCCACTTCCCCTCCATTGTTCCCTTCCCGTTCCCGGTTTTGTTCTCACTGCCCTCCATCTCCTCCTCACCATCGCTGTCGTCGTTGGAATTGCCATCCCTGGGATGGCTCCTTCCACCACTCCGCGATCTTGGATCCGCCAAGTCCTCATCATCATCATTCTTCTTGATGATCTCATCTTAATGCATTGGCCAGAAAGCTATGATGTTGCCAGGCGTTCACTGCCGGCAGCTTGGCGGATCAATCTTTGCCCTGCGATAATTGCTACCGTACTAAGAGAAATGCTCACCAGTGCGTTTAACCTTTCCCGAGCTGTTCGTCCGCAGATTGGAGAGATCAACTCTATCCCCGAAGGCACGGGGGTTGTCCCACCTCCAATTGATCATTTGGTGGCGCATTTTGTCAAACCTTTGTCCCAGATTTGAGCGGAAGGCTACCCACCACTCCCAAAAAGGCGAACACCTGCTCCTGAGGTGCGGCCACATTAGCTAGAATTGTGAAAAGTGGCGAGTCGTGACCGGATCATGAAAGATTATATCATACAAGAGGTCTCATGCCCTGTCTTCCTTGAAGCCGCAAACATCGTATATCCGTATGAGTCCACAGATGTGTTCCTACAAAATCTCCTTTTAAGGTCCCGATAGAATCACAGGTGTCAATTTATGACCAATGTCTGCATTGTGGCCTTAGCAATTGTCTTCCATTTTCATTTGCGGCTGCCCTTTGGTGCGATTGCTGTGAGTTGAAAATCAAGCTACATCTGTGGTAGTAGCATTATAATACACTTGCATGTAGCGGACGGAAGCCCAGAAGGAACGTACTAAGTTTTTTAGGTTGTCGGGTGTGTTCTGGGACGAGAGGCATTGTTTCGTTGAAGTCACGTGATGTCGAGATAGTTCAGAATGCTGGCGGTGTGTTTAATATGGGAGGAAAAGAGAATGGAGGTGAACGCGGGAGGAAAGGATCTATATACATGAGTGCCTGTGATTTCTATGTTGAACGTGTTTTGTTGGTCAACGAAAACGAAACTGCTCAGCCTTCATCTTCCGCAACATCAGGAAAAGCTTTGGTGTTAACGTAACCGAGATTTGTTATGGCCGATAGCCCGGGACTACGATATGTTATTGAAAGTCCCGCCGCGCCACGGCACAATACAGGTTTATTACCGTGAATTACGGGATTTTATGGTATGTTTGGTTACATTTTCACTGTTTGCAAGATATTATGGCATGTCGTGTGTGAGAGTTTGAACCTACGCACACGATCTTTAATACCAATTCGGATACCGAGAAGTTGGAGTTGACATATAATAACGATATGTCACAAATACGTGTTATATCAGAGGAATCATGTCATTAATCAAGATATATGCTACTTTTTTTGTGTAGAATTCGTTTAGCTAAGTATATACACAAAACTCGACTCTTCTACCACTCCAGCAATAGCTCTCACCACTCCAGAGAAGCGATCTCGAAAGTCAACTCTGTAACACGGTCGAAGGTCACTGTTCAAATCGGGCAACACATTGGGTGCAAGTGTAGTGGACACTCCACACATGATCATCAACTTATGGCAATGTGCACATACTGAAGCTAACTTGGTTTGACTTGTGTATCAGCAGTATGCGACCTTCCTGAGACGATCGATATCTTTCTTATGAGTTTGGTACTTCAACAACTACCTGGTATTCATCACCGCTCTACTGTGACAAGTGCGGCTTTGATATGATCTCTGACAATTGTGGTCTGATTAATGAGGCTCTGACATAGTCCCGGATAATCCTGGCTATCGATGTGCACTCTGACATCGTCTCTGACAATTCCGGCTCTGATCAATGTGGCCCTGTCAAGTGTGGCCCTGACAAGTGCAGCTTTGTTATGGTCCCTGATATGGTCTCTGACAATTCCGGCTCTGATAAACATGGCTCTGACAAGTGCGCTCTGACATGATCTGACAATCCCGGCTGCGATAAATGAATTCCGGCTCTGTTGGGCTCTGAAGCAGATTGAGTTGAACCTACCTCTCCTTCAGAACTTCCACGATTGAATCTTAGATCTAACCAATCTTTCATTTTGTGGATTACGGAGTATATTATATGGCTAAGTGAATTGGCCCTGACAAGTGTGGCTCTGACAAGTGCAGCTCTGACAAGGTCTCTGACGAGGTCTCTGACAATCCCGGCTCTGATAAACATGACTCTGACGAGTGCGCTCTGACATGATCTGACAGTCCCAGCTGCGATAAATGTGACTGACAAGTTCGACTCTGACATGGACTCTGGCTCTGATTGGTTCTGGCAAGGTGCCAAAGGCGGCACTGGATACTAGGCATCCCTGTTGAGATCAACATATCCGATCCATCAAGTATATCATGTTATATGATTCGAAAGATGTGTACAGGTTGAGTTGGTATTGGTTATCTTCGCCGCTAGGAACAAGTTGCCCGGGAGTAAGAACTGATGAAACATCTACAATGCGTCGTATTCTTTGCAGCGCATCTTGCAACATTATCATTGCATGGGTTCTGTTTGGCATTGCAGATGATAGATACTCCAAATCCTCCATGAACAATAGGTCGTGATGTACTGTCCGCTATGTTACACTCCCATTCGCGTTGGCTTCCGCTGTATTGATTCTATCGCTAAAACGAAAACCGTACAACAGTTTGGCAGGGCAATATCGGAGTTTACGTACCCAACTATTGTTTTGTGTTGATCGATCTCTTTGAATCGACATATTGTCAAATCGATTGCCTTGTCCGCGTCACTTCTCCACACACCTTGCTTTTTGAACTACACCTGTATCTGGATTGTTGTGCTGCTGTATAGTGACTGTGACGCCGTTCGCTCGGTATATCTTTTGACGGAGAATCCATGATGCACCTGATTCAGAGGTCCATGGGTCTGAACTGGCGCTCGCATCCGCTTGAAATGTCGAAAAATTAGATGTCAGAGCATCAATAAACTCTGATATGCCGATACCCTCTGCAAATGTCAGAGTTGCAATCGTGTTGCGTTTGTTCATCACTCCGTTGATGCGAGGTATCAAGCCAGGTGATAATTTGTTGGACGCTAGAGAATCCCCCTCAAGGAGCTTTCTGCATATATCTGCCTTCGGCAAGAGGGGATCTGATTCAACGACATGTAGTAAATTACTGACCCTCGACTTGTTATGAAATAGGCGCATTTCCCATCGTAAAATCTGTGGAATATAGTTAACCTCGTTCAATGAGCGGTAGCCAATCTTGATGAGGTTTTTGTGAGCAGCTTCAGATATTTCGGTATCACTGTTATCAGCAGAGCCCATTCCCTGAATACATTCGATATAGTGGAGAGAGGAATGAATTTGGGTATCTTGCTCATGCTGCGGCTCTTGCGGTATGGTAGGAAGAGGTGGATGTTGCTGCTGATGCCACTAAGCGCATCTGGTAGGTATTTGAGCGTGGTTTCAGTGTGGGAGTGGTACCTGGCAATCAATATGAAGTTGGTGACAGAATTGATGAACTTAAAGTGGTCGGGATGCCCTTTTAGAACAGGGGCAAGCGCAGCAAGCCAGATCTTCACCATGTCCTTGTACTCGGCACCGGTCCATTGTTTCATGCAGGTAAGTTTGTCTCCAAACTGGCGTATATTTGAGAAGCGAGGAATTATGGAAAATCATTCATCCATCAGGTCCAAACCCTTTTCCTGGCCATAAATATCTTTCAGAAAACTAACAATCTATTCCCAGGTGTGATCTTTAAATAAGTCCTACAGTAGCTGGTGCAACCGGTCAACATTCATACAAGTATATATAATACAACCTGCCTGGGCATCGGCAAAATTTGGACAGTCGGCAAACATCCACAGCCCCACCTCCACAGCAGCTGTTGTTGATAAATGAAAGTACCTGTGGGGGTGGCGGTGCCTGGGCCTGCGGGCAAAGCCGGGCATGTCATCCGGGCATATCTCGCATCAAGGGCACCAATTATTTTTCACCATAGTTATTGTGCACAGCTCTGGGTAGTCTGCAAGGAATGACGCAATTCGGGGACATGCATGACGAATGCGACCTTCTGCACACAGAACCGCTAATCCACTCTCTGCCGGCTACTCTAGAGCGCGCAATATTGTTGCAATAGATTCATGATAGGCGAACCTATTGGTGTGGGTTTTTGGTCCATTTGGACATTTCGGTAAAAGACCGATTAGTATTACCCGTTGGTCTTAACCGATTGTCCGTTCGCCTTAGAGAGGTTGCCGATACTGAGATAGACCAGCCAAGCCGTTGTGTCGCCCCTTAGCGTAGAGAGCATAGTTTTGTCAATGCCGAGTATAATGGGGCCAACTGTTGATCCATCTGGCAAAGATTCCTAGGATGTATTAGCAATGAGTAATGAGGTTCTAATATCTAGACAAATGCGTTCAACACTGGAGCCGACACTCTTGACAAGCTACCGGCTCTGAGACGATGAAACTGACATGCTATCTCTGTCACCCTCTCTGACACGCTCTCTCTGACAATTTGAATCTGACGCTCTCTGGCATGCTCTCTGACACTCTCTGACACGCTCTCTCTGACACTCTCTGACACGCTCCCTCTGACACAATCTCTCTGACACAATCTCTCTGACACAATCTCCCTGACACAATCTCTCTGACATGCTCTCTCTGACATGATCTCTCTGACATGATCTCTCTGACATGATTTCTCTGACATGCTCTCTCTGACACTCTAACTCACCCAAACACAACGAAAATCTGACAAGAAACAATCTCTCTGACAATACAAGGAATGTGGCCTGCGTTTTCCACCACCAATCTGCGGTCCACATCCCAGCGTATATACCTTCGCCACTGGAATCCCTTCATTTGACCGGCGCATATGAGAGATGGTCCTTAAACGGGGGATGTCCAGGGATATATCGTACCGCTGCAGGAGGATTCTGATACCAGAACGGAGTGGCTTTTCTTTCAATATTAACCGCACACTCCTCCCATCTGCATACAAGTCAGTCCATTTATTCCATGTCTGCAATGAATTGATAGTGCTGGTCAGGGTTTTTGGCATTGGCATCGGGTACAATAAGTCTTCGTTTGAGGATATTGTTGAGTTTCATTTTACCTCAGTTGGTATCCACGATAGAACGACAAAGTTGCCATTGTTGGGGTGTAGCACACGGAGCAAGGGGGTCCCAGTCATCATCCTCAAAATTATGAACTCGTACTGAGTCGTCAATTGGGGCTCCTGCGTTGGGGAATATCTCCGTCTCAGCTGGCTGGCTGAGTGTATCGTTGTCAAATTGGGGAATGTCTTCTGCTAGTTCGTAGTCTCGCCCATCTGATGCAGAAAGGTTGCTAGAATTTGGGTGAAGATGTGCATGTGTTGAACAGCAGTGACAAGTGAGACCACTTTGTCGGGAAAAGACCCTGCCACATGAAGTGCAAATAAAGGACTGCATTGTTGAAGGTAGAAAGTTTGCGATTCAGTGCCCCCTGGAAATTGATCGTAGTGAGGCTCTCATCACATGTCCCAATGCTGTGTATTCAGCCTACCCTACACGGACTTGGATGCTAGCCTAGCCTCGTGATATTGTTGTACTACACACTATCTCTAGGCTTGGAGTATACTATCTTTAGCCCACATTGTTTCCTTGTGTGGAATGCTGGAAAGTTCCGCTTCTAAGTACCATTTTCAGCTTCCCTAAATGGAACAGTGTGAGTTGATGTTTCGGCCACACACCGATCAGCATTTCGACACCGCAACCCCTCACTTCCTTGGGCCGAACCTCGCAGTGTTCGGTTTTCCAAAATACCACCAACATTTTTGCATCTACCTATTGCGACCTGTCTCAACTAACTAGCATTTAGCTTCTTCAGACTCTCCTCACTTTAATCTGCGGCGCATTCTCAACCGGATCGACTTGCATATTCGCATCCCAATGACAATGTGTGTTGGAGTGGTCACCCCACCAAGCGTGGGTCAGAGCGCATCTACTACCAGGTGGTGTATAACACATACAATCATCACCTATTCACTCAGATCAATCAACGTTAACTTGACGACCGTCATATCCACTCAGATACCCTCACATCCACTCAGCGACCCTCATATCCGCCGAAAAACCATCATTATGGCACCACCACAAGTTCCACGGAGATGGCCTACCGGTGTTTCAAACTGGGCCAAAGATATCCATCCCTCTGTTTTAAAGAAGACGACCCAGGACATAGATGCTGTGAGTAGCCAGTCTGCATTCACTGAAGGCCGTGCAGCAGTCCAGGGATGGAAAACTAAACACGACAAATCCACTATCCCATCGTACACCAATATCAAATTGTACACAGAGGTGCGAGGTGTAGCAAAGACGGGTGACCAGGTTAGTAAATCCTACTCTGACATTGAGTCTCTGACATTGAGTCTCTGACATTGAGTCTCTGACATTGAGACTCTGACATTGAGTCTGTGACATTGAGTCTCTGACATTGAGTCTCTGACATTGACTCTCTGACATTCAGTCTCTGACATTGAGTCTCCGACATAGACTGACATCGACCTAACAAATAGGAGTTTACCGACATTTGCGAGACGCTTGCGGATAACTTTCGAGATTTCCTGGGACTTACACCGGACGCAAAGCTCAATGATGATGATGTCTGTACAATGCAAAGACTCATCTCATGCTTACGAAGAAGAGTCACCCAAAGGGCCACCAACACACCCAAGAAAGCCCGACCAAGCCCCGCTGGAAAGTCTAAGACCGCAACAAGCCCCACCACAAAGCCAAAAACCTCATCAAGCCCTGCGCCAAAGATCACATCAGCTCCTTCATTAGAGCATATCGTGGTCCCTCCTACTACACAGATGAATAAACGCACATCAGATGTTGGTGTTGCATCTACTACCCCCGCAATTTCAATCTCAATCTCATTGTGACCGAGGGGAGATACGGTAGCGCGGGGTTGGAATGCCACTCGTAGAGGCACTACACGATCGGTAGTATCATCCATGGTACTGTGTCCTACGGTTTCGGCGGTTTCGGGGGATGCTCAGTCGCCTAGATTCGATCCATTTCAGATCAACAGCCCTTGCAGTACGCTCCAGCGACCCTTTTTTGGATAGAATGACGCACTCAATCTCTCGCCACTTCCACTCAGAGATCTCAGCAGCAGGAGGCCTAGACGTGGTGCGACCAGCTCACCAGCTCAATCAGTTGTGGGAGGCACCTCACCTGGAAATCGATACCAAAAAGCGAGAGAAGACCGTATTAATCTTTTTATGACGTCGATGGAAGATGATCACCTGGTAGATATTGCGGAAAAGTTGACAAGGCCTCGAGTTCTGAGAGACTTCACAATCAATCCGAATGTGCCCCAGTGTTATGACCGACTCGTTGCCTGGATTACTCGGTAATATGATCCAGCAACCTACTTGCTGGCTGTTGACTCCTGTTTGTCGAGCACAACGTCCACCCATGGAGATAGTCCATTGCCCAGATTTGCACTGATTGACAGTCCATTGGACGAATGGAGCTGGGACAACTGTCTGACCTTCGGTGAAATTGAAGGCTGTCTGATGGTGACATTCGTTACGATCAACAAGACGGTCATGGTGGAAGACACCGACAATGAAATCGAATATATCATGACCAACCCCATCAACCTGGAACGAACATCGACCAGTAGGGTGAAACAAGAGGACGATGATAGCGAGCCCTGAGTTATTGACTGACTGGACAGTTCCGAAGACAAAATCACTGGCGACGAAACGGATGATATGGAGGAGGAGGAGGATGGGGAATGAATGGAAGAGCTACCGGGGATGCCGGAGGACCAGGACGATTCTGATCTGGGGAACATGCCGATGACTAAGAATGCACTACTGAGTCATTCCTCCGGCCGGACTGTCGAACCAGAGGACCAAGATTTCGACATTCAATATGCGGAAGAATTGGATCAGGTAGACACTGAATTCAACGACATTGCCCTAACGGAACCAGAGGGAGCCAATGACCCTGATGTGCAAGCACAGAAGGAGGACCAGACGGATACTGTCGATGTAGACTGGTGAGTCACAGTCCTTGTCAGAGTGGTCACTATCAGAGCCGTAGAGCTGCTGTCAGAGCTCAGCCACTGTCAGAGCTGCTGTCAGAGCTGTTGTCAAAGCTCAGCCGCTGTCAGAACCATTGTCAAAGCTGTTTTCAGAGCTCAGCCCGCTGGCAGAGCAGCTGTCAGAATGTTGAATGAAGCTAATTTTTACTCGCAGGTTAGCGGAGCTGATGGATAACCAGGAATTTCAGAGAGAAAACTTGGAGGAGTCAATGGCAGCGTTAGGCATCACCATGGACATCAGAACTTTCAAGGCACTCCACAAACCCACGCAGTTACAACCGCATCAAATCATTGCAGTCAATTGGATGGCAGAGAAGGAGAATAGCTTGGCAAAGGGTGGTTTATTGGCTGATGACTGCGGTACTGGCAAGGTTAGACCCTGCTGTGCCCTTGAGATATACTGTTCGCCCAACTCACAATCATCAGACTCTGACAGCACTAGCTTTAATATGTCACCAAGTTATTGTCTATGAACAAAATATCAAGAATCCACCACCTGAATTCCACAAATGGGAGAACTACATGAATGACCACAAGGCGAAGGTTGAATGGGGTGAGACGGTCGGAAGGGAGCCACAAAAGCCGCTGTGGGAGGTCCACCTCCCAACATTGATTTTATGGTTTGACCGGAATACATACCACTATAGTGACTTCAAGCTAAGGTTGAAATAGCCGTAAATCCATGGTGGCAGAATGGGAAGCTGCGGTGACTAAGTTCACTGAGTTATCTCCAGGTCTCCATTACGGTATTTCTTCCTGGAGGAAGGCATCCCATCGAGCCATTCGTCATGGTACACAATGGAGACTAGTTGTGATCTCGACCAGTGACACTTTCTACCAGCTGTTCAACCATGAGGAAGCCGACGGTTCGAAATTTTGGGGCCCTGGCATATTTCATCGGGTTATCTTGGATGAGGCCCACTGGTTGACAACGAGCAGGACTCCAATCGGCAAGTCTAGGAAAGCTAATGGCACATTGGTTAAAATGGACTCCCGCGATTACAATATGCATATGGTGTCCTGTATACCCGGTCCAGAGCCACAATTCAAATGGATGTTATGGGTAACCCCATTGGTAAGTGGCATTGAAGACTTCCGTTGGATCCCGCGTCTTCTCGAGAGTTCATCGTGGTTGACCCTACAGCTGCCGCCAGATACATTCGACTATACTCTCAACATTGATGACGATTGGTTTGCAGACGGGAGTAATGTGCCAGGTACTGAACGTCGTGCAGGGTGCACACCAGTTGCAGATCCATCCAAGAAAGGCCCAGAATTCGGATCACTTGTTCACTGCACAACAATGGCTTGGGATGCTTATATGTTGCCCATAATTGGTGAAGTGGGGAAATTAGGAAAGGCCACGCAAACATCGGATATATTGATCAGACAGCACCGCTACGAGGAAACTATTGGGAAGCGAGCCTTTGCGGTGTTATGCACACTAATGCTACGGCGAACAATGGTGAGCCATATCCTGTTGAAGAACCCAAAGCCCATCATCAACATCCCTCCTATGCATGTAACCACCGAACTCGTTACATTCACGAAGTCCTCTGGAGCTGTACAGTTCTACATTATTTTGGTACATGGTAGCTATAAGGGGCTTGGAGAGAGAATCACCCAAGTTGCCTCTGCGCAGGCTACAACAATGGGCAAGACGAAGCCTTTTGGTCCTCATTGGCAATTTATTTGCCGTATCTCAGTACCGCATATTCTTGGCCCTGCCTCGATGGATCCGGAAATATCCTCGTGGAAATGAATATGGTCATTACCTTCCGGGGTTGGTGACATGGGCAGACCGAAATTGATCATGCTGAGGACGGTTATTCATGACTTTGCAAAGACTTTCCCAGGGAAGACTGACCGAATACGTCCACCTGAGATGTTCAAAGGTATGACATATGATCAGATTGAGGCTGCATCGCGGTCTGGGGCACCAAAGTGGGCTTGGCTCAAACACTATCTCTGGAACACCTTGACAGCGAAAGACAATGGAGAGAAGGTGATTCTGTGGGTATATTGGGCACTTACCCAGTGGCTTGTCAAACAGGTTAGCACTCCTTCACAATCCCACTTTCTGCCACTCATATCAACTCTGACATTTGACTCTGACACACATCAACTCTGACATTTGGCTCTGACACACAACAACTCTGACATTTAACTCTGACATCGACTCTTCGTATGACAATACTAACTGTGTGCAGTACTTCCGCCTCTTAGGCCACGATTGTTTGGCTTTCCATAGCTCAATAAATGCCAATGCGCGTGCCTCTGTGAAGAAGTCATTTATCAACCGCAGGCAGGTGAGGGTCCTTGTTTTGTCCTATCTGACAAGCAATGAGGGCTTGAACCTACATTATAATTGCAGAAATTCCGTCATGGTAAGACAGGGTATAAATTACTCAATGGATCATCAGGCATGGTCGCGTGTCCAGCAGATTGGTCTGCAGCAAACGCAACGCACAACTTGATTGGTAAACCTCACCACGATTGATCAGTTGATTGAAAACACTCAGCTGATGAAGCAATCACCAATGCTATATGCACTGGGGGTTCTCCAGAATGCTGCCAGTGAGGATATTGATCTCAATGCTGATCAAGTATATCATACCTTGATTGGGAAGACTATCCCACAGGCACTCCGGTCTGCTGTGATTGGTCAATATAATGATGTAAACATGGACGTTAGTAAATTTGTGATCTTTATTTACTTTCCATTTTTGGGTCTGCGCTGTTTTTCTTTTTGGGTTGGTTCTTGGGTTTGGGATCTCTCTTTTCGGTTCAGAGTTTTGGTCTCTGTTTTGGTTTCCAGGGTCGCCCCGCTGAGTTTTGGGTCGCTTTTGGGTTATCTCACTGTTGTCTTGTTCGAAGGTTTCGAGCTGTATTGATGACTAGTACCGACGAATGAAGTCATTTAGTTGCTGCCATTGACTGCTGACCACCCTGACTGCGACTCTGACAGCAGCCACTCTGACAGCAGCCACTCTGACAGCAGCCACTCTGACAGCAGCCACTCTGACAGCAGCCACTCTGACAGCAGCCACTCTGACAGCAGCCACTCTGACAGCAGCCACTCTGACAACAGCCCTCTGACAACAACTCTGACAACAATCTGACAACCGCTCTGACAGCGACTCTCCAAAGAGTTTGCTATGACCATGCTCGGTGGACAAAAAGTCTTTATCATTTAACAATGCGAAATCTCTATTGCTAAGCGCTGTTCAAGCATATCGCCCAGCATGTACTCTACAGTCAAGGCGACAATGAACGATTGTTTCGGTACTTGCTAATAGCCTATTGAAAGGACACCGCGACATTAAACTATGCCGAAATCCCTTGATACCGATATATGATAAGACTAACCCCCTATGACATAAAGAAGTGAATATAATAAATATGCAGTGTGGAAGCACAATGGTCCAATCCAATGAGATATCCATGCCACCCAGCTGTAGGCCCAAGTTTGTCGTTAGTGTGTATTCACTTCGGAGATGTGGAAGACACTCACAGTGCCGAAGAGGGATGCTTCAACGCTTTCGAATACTGGTTTGATTTGGCACGCCTGTGATGGGCTAGGCTGCAGAGCTGATACGTGGAGTAGCCGATGATCTCTTCGTCTCATTAACTGATATATCATCTTTGGACTGGCACTGTTTGACGCTTTGGGACAAGTGGCCAGTTGTAGCAGGCATTGTAGGGTAGGTAGAAAGAGAACATTGTGGGTAGAGAATGGAATTCTATGCCGTACGGGAGTACGGATTCTAGTGCCTGTGTCCCAAAGTACTCCACGACCTATATATATACTACACACTACCAACATATATTTGCCAAGATCAGCAGAAGTCCTACACGGTAAATTACAATGGGTCTGTGACTTTGATTCATCTGCGCAATGCCCGGGCCACACAGTAAATTACAATGGTTCCGTGACATTAATTCATCCATTTCAATCGCATGGCCTGGTTGTGAGTGAAATATGCCAATCGAGCACAACTCGGCTCTGACAAGGTTGCACAGACAGGTTGCTCTGACAAGGTCGCTCTGACAAGGTCGCTCTGACAAGGTCGCTCTGACAGGTTGTTCTGACAGGTTGCTCTGACAAGCATATCCTCCTCTTCAAACAAGCACAGTGCCAATTTCGTATGGCCGACACTAACTTCTTACTCTGATCTAGATCCGGGAACATTAGTGGTCACGAACCGGATATGGGATTAGAGCGGCCCGCTGTGTCCAACCAAATCTTTCTCAGCTGCCTTTGTAGGGATATGGGGGCCTAACCACTAACCAAGACAAAGTACTACCCATAGGGATAGGTATTGTCCAACACATAACCAGGTCAGTAACTTCCTGAATGTGCTTAGGTACCTACTCCCGTACATTGGAGAGCTGCACCACAAATCCCATCGACCTCCAACCATGTGCAGTTTCATGATGCTATACTACATGCAGTGCAATATTCGAATTATAAAGCCTTCATTTTGTTCACCCTCAGGACGTGTCAGCCGCCGTTGCCCACTGAGCACCGGTGGAGAGATCTGGCTGGACTTGCGAGAGCGAACAGTTCGCGACTGTTTCTGCCCCTTCCACTTGCATAGATCCCATAGAGGTTGCGGGAGAAGGGTCTCATAGTGTGGCCCAACATAGGGGCTTGTGGGCAAGAATATAGTCGGGATGATTGGCAGATTGTTGAAACTTAACAAAGTGGTATTATCTCAATTCTAACTTATGGAATCTATAAAACTTACTCTGAACATGGGAAAGTCCAGTATAACTTTGACTCTGACATGAGAGACCCAAAGTATACGGTATAACTCTGACAATTGCCTTAACTCTGACAATTTCCCTAACTCTGACAACCACCCTACTCTGATACAGGAAGCAACCCCACCTATAATATGGCATTACTTCAACTTTGACTCGGGAGACCCAATGTATACGGTATAACCTCGACTCTGACAATTTCCGTAACTCGGACATCCACCCTACTCTGATATGGGAAGCACCCTCACCTATAATACGGCATTGCTTCAACATTGACTTGGGAGAACCCAACGTATACAGTATAACTTTGACTCTGACAATTACCTTCACTCTGACAATTTCCATAACAATGACAACGACCTGACTGTGATACGGGAAGCAACCCCACCTATACTACGGCATTACTTCAACTTTGACTCAGGAGACCCAATGTACATGGTATAACTTTGACTCTGACAATCACCCTAGCTCTGACAATCACCCTAACTCTGACTATCACCCTAACTCTGACAATCACCCTAACTCTGACAATCACCCTAACTCTGACAATCACCCTAACTCTGACAATCACCCTAACTCTGACAATCACCCTAACTCTGACAATCACACTAACTCTGACAATCACACTAACCAACAACTACCCTACTCTGACACCAGAAGCAACCTCACCTATATGGTAATTACTTCAACTCTGACACGGGAACCAATATTATTGGGTTTATTATCAACCCTGACAAGTTTGTGTTTAGGTGACGGGAGATAGAAATGCACTATATAATAAACGATGATGAGCCATGAATTCCGTGTACATGCAAAGCCGATACACACAATGCGAACCTGCACAGCAACATACAACGCACAGAATGGCAAATTCAACCAGATCTGACAGCAGCACCCCCAAGCGTTCTAGACAATCCGGAGGCAGCAGTGGCCACACTGATCAAAATCCCAGTGGCAGGTCCCAGGGCAGCAGCAGCTGCAATGATCATCAAACCTCCGGCGCCAGTAGCGATGGGACTCACTACAATAAAAATGGCCGACAACGGCACCGATCTGAGGGCGATAATAGCGGTAACCAGATCTTGGAAGGCCAGCAGATGAGTGATTGTAATGATGATCACAATAAACCACGGTCCCCAGGTCGAACAACCCGCATATTGAATGACTGTAGTCAGTCTTCCAGTTTGAACAACCAAGGAAGGGTAATGATGCATCCGGCTCGACATTGGTGTCTGACTGACAATTTCTAAGTGTGAAAACCTAGTCCTTCCACCTGCCAGCAACGGGTTAGTAGGTGCAGAAATGATCATCCCTGGTGTTGGCTGACTATTTCTAGTTGCAAACACCTAGTTCGTCCGACAACCAGCAGCGCACAAGTAGAAGCAGAAATGTCCACCCCCACATTGACTGACAATACCTCAGCACTATAGATCACTCTTTCTCCTGGCAACCCGGGGGGGTAATAACCACACCCGCATCCAACATTAAACTCTCTAGCTGACAATACATAGTCATTGCAATTACCCCATCACACTCCTCCAGGGAACCAGGAGCACTATGCTCCGCAGGTAAGAGCAACATTTCCTTATTGGCTTTGACTTTGCGCAACCTCTCAGACTTAGGCAACACCTAGATGCAAAAGCGCAATAGGTCCCCCATCGATGCTGGCTGCCGGCAAAACCGTAAGGTGGCTGACATTGGGGTGCCAACAGATTAGTGGGACATTGCCCGAGATATATTCTTTTGGAGAATACTTAGCGAGGACTGCAACCCAGTCGATGGCGACAAACTGTCCAAGGAAAGCTACAAGGAAGCGCGCGAAATTCTAAGTACGGCAATCAAGGAGTTTGATGTCTCAGAAGCAGCTATCCACACAATAAGTAATTGCATGTTCCAAGCCCTGTTCAGTAGCACTGACAACCAAGCTCACGGATCGCCAATCAGCGGCCCAAGCGCTCTTCCCCGAACAGGCTCGTGTAGTTGCACCCGATCAATATGCCACTAGCTTTGGGACCCTTTCGAACGATGACCGCCAAAAGCTAGTAACAAGGCTGATATCCCCTCGCACATACCGGTATCATCATTCAGACTGCGTGAGTGAAGTATGACTGAACCCCATTGATTCGACTAATGTCCTAACAATCAACTTAGAGACAGAAAAATATGTTTCTGCATCGTTCGCTATCAGGCGTGATGGCAAAAACCTTCTTCGAGAACTCAATGCGTAATTTCATGCAACGGCAATATACGTCCCACTCCACCGATGAGGTGACAGCAGAGTGTTTGTTACTTGCTACAACTGCAGTAAAGCGTTCCTTGGACAACTGAGCTGGTGGAAGTTTCCTCCGTGTGGTATTTGAAGCGGATACATACAAGAGTATGCAGAAGACTGTTTTGGACACATGTATCTGACATTTTAGTAGGTACATATAGTGATCTATTCGAACAATGGGAAAGTATCGCACCAGCGATGCAAAAAACAATCTTGGCTATACATATGGACAAGGTTGACACTATCAATGGTCGAGATCGAAAACCACCATCTGCCACCTGGTGGGATCCAGAGACGGTAATTGACGATGAGGACATGTAGCTGCTCATGTATATAGTATATATTAGTTTGATAGTTTACTATTGGAGTACAATTGATGGAGAACTGACTAAATTCATTCCACGCATTAATGGTTCTAAAATTAGAATTAGAATCGCAATCGGTGAAACACATGTCTAGATTCTGATAATCGACCGTGAGTCCTGACAAAGATCATGGCAGGTATACGTGTGGACTCTGACAGCTGACGGTGGGCTCTGACAATACCAGGGCAATAGCATGAGAAGCCACCGACAAGTTCACAGCGACTATACATGCGGACTCTGACAACTGATGGTGGGCTCTGACTGGACCAGGGCGATAGCATGAGAAGCCCCTGACGAGATCACGGTGTCTATACTTGCGGACTGTGACAACGGACGGTGGGCTCTGACAAGACTAGGGCTATAGCATGAGAAGCCTCTGACAAGATCACGGCGACTATACGTGCGGACTCTGACAACTGGTGGTGGGCTCTGACAAGACCAGGGCAATAGCATGGGAAGCCTCTGACAAGATCATGGCGACTATACGTGTGGACTCTGACATCTGACAATGGGCTCTGACAAGACCAGGGCGACAGCATGTGGAGCCTCTGGCAAGATCACGGCAACTACTCTGACAACCAACCGTGCATTCTGACCAGACAGTGCGATTGCACAAGTAGCCTCTGCTAAACGATCCGTAGTGCAGATCTAGCATACTTGATTACACCATGTGGTGCACAAACACTCTTGCTATCACCCTGAGAGTACTTAGTTAGTAGACCAAAGTGAAGGGGTAAGGTAGAAATACTACCATAGGCTTACCGTGTATTATGTGTTTATTATCCGCATTATGTATATTGGCTCTGGGCAGAATTCCAATATCCGCCGTTATGGATGTTATGGGAGACTACTGGAGGTTATATTGCTTACCATAAATTACGCATGGCTGAATGACTTTTTCCCGACGGAGGTGGAGAAAGCATTTACCACCAAGAAATGATACAGTGCTTCTCTGGATCGAGATGACTCCAGATAGCCACTTGAAGTCGACTGCTGGATGCATTCCCTCACGGTTGAAGTGACTTTTTGTTGTCGATGATGCTGCATCTAGTGTTGAAGGGCTTCTTGCCTTCGTTCAGAAGTTTGCAATGGGGCCGATATGTCAGACTGCTGGTATGGTGATTGTCGACGAGAGACATCAACCTCCGATGCAATTCTTGCACGATGGATGCTACCGTCATACACTTCTTATCGGCATCGGAACCACTTATAACTTCCCTATAAGCGGAATCCAAGGGGCTATACACTTTCGTCCACTGATGCCACTTCAGCAAAAAGCGAAATTCGTTTCCGAAACCAGACCCCACACACCAACATCACCCAGGTTTCCCAAAATTATGAAATAGCCAGCAACTGCATTTTCTTCAATCGAGTTACTGGGAGCTTTATCTCATTGTAGGGATGACCAATTGCAATGCTTGATATGTGAAATCCCACTGCCAATTGCACGTTGCTGATTTTGCACTTGGAGATTAGTCTTACTAACGTTGAACCACTGCAACCTTATTTCATTTGCTTGAACTGTATTTGCTGTAGATGGACGACTCTGGTCATGTTAAGGTGCGGCTCTGTTGGATTGGGTGCGGCTCTGTGGCATTAGTGCGGCTCTACGGGAGACTCGCGTATTAGTTAGTTCTAGCGAGATGTCAGTTCGATCATCAATATCATCAGCAAAATGTATTTTAGTCACCGGGAGCCTCCAGGAGTGTCTGAGAGAATGTGGAGTGTAAACTTAGATCCATCAATTTCAGGAGAGTATCAGACCCTAGGAGGGCATTCCTGCCGGCCTTCAGAGTAACTGGGATCTCTGATGACTGGTACAGGAGTTCCATGGGAGTGAGTGTGATAGGTTTGGGAACACCTCGGAGTGCTGGAGAGAACTTTGGGTACACCTGGGAGCGCCTAGGACAATCCTGGGAGCACCTGGGAGCACCGGCGACAAGTCTGGGAGCGCCTACCACAAGTTTGGAAGTGCCGGAAACAAGTCTGGGAGTGCCGTGGACAAGTCTGGGAGCGACTCGAATCACAGTAGAGCAGTCTGGGAAAAACTACATTTTCTTTGGGAGCACTACTGGTGTGCCTGGAAATCATAGCTACTACTTATCGTTCAATGGTTTTTCAAACTCATGTATTCAGTTTGTATTCTCATATATGTATCTATGTATCTATATAGCTACCCATCTACACATGGTATGTCTGGACTGTGGCTGCAGGCGGTGCTTGAGAGCAATTCGAGGTGCGCCTGAATATGACGATCGAGTGAACTCACAGATGCACACCGAGGTAATGATTGCACGAGTTCTGGGATGCACCTGGAGGCCCCAATTAAGCAAGTTTGGAGATACACTTGGAGGCCGTGATCGACCGAGTTTGGAGATGCCACTTGGAGGCCGTGATCGAGCGAGTGTGGAGATGCACTTGGAGGCAGTGATCGAGCGAGGTTGGAGATGAACTTGGAGGCTGTGATCGAGCGTGTTTGGAGATATGCACTTGGAGCGCATGACGATGCGAACTTGGAGGCCATAATCGAGCGAGTTTGGACAGGTACTTGGAGGCAGTCAATGGACGGCTCGCCGGGTGCTGAGACTCATTCATCAGTGAACTCACAACCGTGGGACTGTGACGAGGTGACTGTACCTTTGAGCTCTCATGGAGAGCTGGCTGATGGCGGTCGATCGTGTAGGGAGGAACACCAGAAGCTGAAGCTACATTCATGGGTCAACTCGTCAACATGAGAATGAAGGGAAGACAAACTATCTTGGGTAGATGCTGTACTCGGTGTATGCTGTACTTGGTGTCAATTTATGATCATGACATGGACAGATAGAGAGGGATAACTTAACTTTGTGTTCTGCGATGATGGTAGAGTTATGGACGAGAAACAGAGAGATGGGGGATCGTGAGAACGATGTGGAGGATACGAGCGTATATGAGAAATCAGGGGTACGACTTGCCTGATTGGGTTGGGAAGACCTCATATCCATGTAATTACACACCAGATTGGAACTCATACCTGCCAGATCGGGGATGGTAAATTGACTCGCACACGGAATTCTCTAAGTCCCAGTTTCTCACGATCATTTGCCCCATCTCTTCTCATCTCTCTGCTTTTCGTCCTCAACTCTACTGTCACCTAAGAACATGAAGTTAAGTCATCCCTCTCTATCTCTCCATGCGATGATTAAGAATTAACACCAAGTAGCATACACCGAGTACAACATCCACTGAGTACAGCATTCACTGAGTACTGCATACACCGTGTACTACATCATCCCAAGATCGACTGTCTCCCGCTCCCAGCCAGTCTCTCAAGCTCTCAGCGGACCGTGTTGTACTTGATTCTCTACATTCCCACAATTACAAGTCAACCAATGAATAGAGTCTCAGCTTCCATCACACATGCCTCCCGATCTACCGCCTCCACATTCACTGCCTCCACATTCACTGCCTCCAGATTCACTGCCTCCAGATTGACTGCCTCCAGATTGACTGCCTCCAGAGAGACTGCCTGCAGATCAATCGCTTCCGGATCAACCGCCTCCAAGTACTCCTCCGATCTTGTTTGATCATGGCCTCCAAGTGTATCTTTCAACACGATCAATCATGGCTTCCAAGTGCATCTCTGAGTTCACTCGATCTCTCGGTCTGCAAGTACATCTCCAAACTCGCTCGAACCCGGTCTGCAAGTCCATCTCTCAGTCCACTCAATCTCTCCATCTTCAAGTGCATCTCCAAACTCGCTCGATCCCGGTCTCCAATTGCATCTCTGTGTTCACTCTATCTCAGTCTCCAAGTGCATCTCCAAACACACTCCATCAAGGTCTCCACCAGTCCATCTTCAAGGTGCGACGGCAGGTGTATGGAGATACAGGGGTAACTGAGGTGGACAGGGTGATGTGGAGTATATATTTGGCAGACCCCAGAGTACATAGCCATCATCTCATTTCCATCTCATCTTATCATAAAATGAAAATACCCACTCTATCATTCCCAACTTTTAGTCTCACTCGCTCTGTCCGAGATTTCGTGGATCAACGCAATTGCATGAATCCTCAACTCCGGGTAGTATCATATCTTCTCACCCGATTCCTACGCTCCTCGAACCGGAACCGCTCTTTCTCATGAATTCCGTTTGGATGCTCAATGGGTGTTTCCAGGTGCTCCTGCGAATATGCTCGAGTACCATCTGCAGCCAGATTGACCGTATGTATATATATAGAGACTTAGATAATGCCTGCCATATTATGATGTAGCGAATCTTGTCACTGTAACAAAGACAAATATCATAAGACGAAATTCCTTGTGGTTAAATAAGACCCACTGCTGTGAGAATACGGCACCAAGTCTTCCACAGAAGCTGCGCAGCGGTCTCAGCTTGTCTTGAGGTCTCCCGCAGATCTGCGCAGAGGTCTCAGGAGCTCCAGAATTTGACTATTCTATAAGTCAAATCTCGTAGCATCCTGAATGCACCGCCATAACTGCAGGTGCTGTCATGAGCGCCTGAAAATGCTCTTGCAGAGTCTGAGAGCACTTTGCTAAGCTCCAGGGGGGTCTGGGAGCATCTGGAAGTACTTAGAAGCACCGGAGAGGTCACCAGGAGTGTCTGGGAGGATTGCGTGTTGCTACGGGACCAATTTACAATTTGCTGATGAACATTCACTTCTATACATACAAAGAGGCTATTTGCCCACATTGGTAGCAACACTCAACTTCTGACAGCTTCACAAGCATCAGAAGCGATTGAAAACACAATGCACAATGGCGGATTCACTTGGTTTATCTTCGAACCAGTGGACTGCCAGAGGCTCGGAGGTATCGCAGGAGTCTTCCGACTTCGCGGCCCTTCCTGCTACGCATGACACTCTCAACAGGCATGATGTCAGGTTTACCGACAAAATCGACAAAGCCGAGTCAATTAGATCTAGCAGCAGGTGTAAGATCTCAACCACCACGGTCTTCCAACCTACAGAACTTCGCACAACAGAATACGTCACAAACTGACTGAAGGTTATCAGCAATGGCCCTGGAGTCTTGTCTGACCAAGCAATTAACCGGATCAGGGCTACGGAGGACGTCCAATTGGAGATCATTGATGCTAACCTCTCCGTGAGCCTTGAACAAGCGGAGAAATTCGCCAAGATTCACGACCTCAACGAGAGCTGGGCAGCTTACGTCAAGGACTTGCATCAGCAAAATGTAATTTGGTATCAGAAGCCAAATGCAAGCCTCGCGGGCACTCCGGTAACCCTCCCCAGTGCTTCTAAGTACTTCCAGATGCTCCTAGCCCCCCCTGGAGCTTTGCAAAGTGCTCTCAGACTCTGCAAGAGCATTCTCATGTGCTCCTGAAAGCACCTGCAGTGATGGAGGTGCATTCAGGATGCTACGAGATTTGACTGTTAGGAAAGTGAAATTTTGGAGCCGCTGAGACCTCTGCGCAGGTCTGCGGGAGACTTCGAAAGCAGCTGAAACCTCTGCACAAGCTCTGCGGGGAACTTGGTGCCATATTATCTAAGTCTCTCTAAATATATACATACAGAGATACAGCAATAACAGAGATGGACTCAGCGACAGGCAGTATATATTTGGGAGACCCCAGGGTAGATAGACATCATCTCATTATACGAAATACACACTCTATCTTTCCCAGCTCTTCGTCCCATGCACTGTTGCCGAGCTTTGTAGATCCACGCAATTTGTGCGGTTCATCATGTCCGGGTATCCCTTCATATCCTCTCACCCTCTTTCTATGCTCCGCGAGCTAGAACCACTCTTTCTCATGAATTCCCTTCAGATACCATGCGAGGTGCGGAGGAGTAATGATGATGGGCTGTCTGCCTTCTAGCTCCACCGTTTCACCACACCGTGATCGAGTGAACTTAGAGATGCACTCTGAGGCCGTCATGGAGTGAGTTTGGAGATACACTTGGAGGCTGTAATCGAGCGAGTTTGGAGATACTCTTGGAGGACGTGATCAAGCGAGTGTGTAGATTCACTTGGTGGCCGTGATCGAGTGAGTTTGAATATGCACCTTGAGGACACGATCGCGCGAGATTGAAGGAGTACTAAGAGGCGGTCAATCAGGAGGCAGTAATTCGGGAGGGAGGCACGACGGGAGCTGAGACTCTATTCATTGGATAACTCATAATTGTGGGAATGTGGAGAATTGGGTACAACATGGTCTGCCGAGAGATGAGAGACTGGCTGGGAGCGGGAGACAGTTGATCTTGGGATGATGCAGTACGATGTGTATGCAGTACTCAGTGTATGCTGTACTTGGTGTTAACTCTTGATCATGGCATGCAGAGATGGAGAGGGATGACTTAACTTCGTGTTCTTAGCTGATGGTAGAATTGAGGACAACAATGAGAGAGATCAGAGGGTATGGGGGAAATCATCATGAGAAACTGGCACTTAAGAGAATGTCATGTGCGAGTCAATTCACCATCCCCGATATGGCAGGTACGAGTCCCGATCCGGCGTGTAATTACATCGATACGAGGTCTTCCCAACCCAATCAGGCAAGTTGTACCACTGATTTCTCATATCCGCATGTATCCTCCACATCATTCTCATCTTCATCCCCATCTCTCTCTTTCTCGGCCACAACTCTACTATCATTGCAGAATACCAAGCTAAGTCATCCCTCTCTATCTCTCCATGTCATGATCATGAGTTGACACCGAGTACAGCATACACCGAGTACAGCATACACCGAGTACAGCATACACCGAGTACAGCATACACCGAGTACAGCCTACACCGAGTACAGCCTACACCGAGTACAGCCTACACCGAGTACAGCCTACACCGAGTACAGCATACACTGAGTACAGCATACAGCAATCACCCAAGATTGGTTGTCTTACCTTCATTCTCACGATTACGAGTTGACCCCAGAATGTAGCTTCAGCTTCCGGCGTGCCTCCCTACACAATCGACCACCATCAGCCAGCTCTCCATGAGAGCTCAAAGGTAAAGTCACCTTGTCACATTCCCACGGTTGCGAGTTGACTAACTGATGGATAGAGTTTCAGCACCCGGTACGCTGTCCATCGACTGCCCCCCAGTACTCATCCAAACTCGGTCAATTACGGCCTCCAAACTCGCTCGATCACAGCCTGCAAGTGTATCTCCAAACTCGCTCGATCTATCGACTGCCACCCAGTACTTGTCCGAACTCGCACAATCACGGCCTCCAAGTTCGCAAGATCATAGCCTCCAAGTGCATCTCCCAACTCACACAATTACGGCCTCCAAGTTCCCACGATCATAGCACCCACGTGCATCTTCAAACTCCCACAATTACGGCCTCCAAGTTCCCACGATCATAGCACCCAAGTGCATCTCCAAACTCGCACAATTACAGCCTCCAAGTCCACACGATCATGGCCTTCAAATGCATATCTCCAAACCCGCTCGGTCACGGCCTCCAAGTTTATCTCCAAACTTGCTCGATTACAGCCTCGAAGTTCGCACGATCATGGTCTCCAAGTACATCTACACACTCGGTTGATCACGGCCTCCAAGTGCATCTCCAAACTCGCTCGATCACGGCCATGGAGTGTATCTCTGAGTTCACTTGATCCTCATTTTCAGGCGCACCTCTAATTGCTCTCAAGCACAGCCTGCAGCCAGTCCAGATATACTGTGTGTTAATGGGTAGCTATATAGATACATAGATACATAGATGAGAATACAAACTGAATACATGAGTTTTAAATATCGTTGAACGATAAGTAGTAGCTATGATTTCCAGGCGCACCAGCAGCGTTCCCAAAGCAGATGTTTATCCCAGACTGCTCTACTGTGATTCGAGGTGCTCCCAGACTTGTCACCGGCGCTCCCAGGTTTGTTTTCGTCGCTGCTGGGTTTCTCGCCGGCGCTCCCAGGTGCTCCCAGGCTTGTTGTCGGCGCTTCCAGTTACTCTGAAGGCCGGCAGGAATGCCCTCCTAGCGTCTGATACTCTCCTGAAATTGACGCATCTAAGTTTACACTCCACATCCTCTCAGAGACTCCTGGAGGCTTCCAGTGACTGAAATACATTCTGCTGATGTGGAGGCGACTGAGCCTGACGGAGACAGCCCGAGCAGGGAATTAGCGGCCACTCAGCACGAAATTGAGGATTTGGAGGAAGAGCTTTAGATCGAGAAACGTCGATCTGCCAGGTTGGAGAGATGGCTCGACATGCGCAAGTCGGAGCCGGAGACAACGGAGCAGACAGACATTGTTCAGCTCCGGCTGGAGAAGGACGTGCCGCTGCACTAAGTCAAAAATCTCCCGTCAGAGAAGAGCAGCCTGGAGTCCGAATTGAGAGCATTCCAATTCGTCATCCAACGAGTGACGACTAACCACGTACATGCGACTCCGGCGCCGAACATCTCCCAACAGCCTCGGGGCCTATTCGAGATCCGTGCCTCCTGTGAACCGACATCTGGCCTCTTCGGGATCCGTGGCTCGTCTCGAAGCCGTTGCTTCTCTGTCAAGTGATCTAATCTTCCGACGTATGAGGGCAAATGAGCCTTGGACGATGTCCCCGCCTTCCTTTTTGCTTTGGAGCGACACTTCAAGAATGCAGCCCAGGCCATTGGATGGGTCGGCACAACAGGCTGGGGAGAGCAAGCAGTGCTACAACTGAAAGGCGACACAGCAGTCTGGGCCATGCACCGCTTCTCAATGAGTACGCCCATCGAATGCTCCATGTTTTGCACAGAGTTGAAAGCTTCATTAATTCCGTCCAACGCCTTGGACCTGGTCAAACGCGAATGGGATGAACTGAGCCTAAAGAAGGGAGAACGTGTCACAGAGTTTAACGAGCATTTTCATTGCCTACGTTCGGAATTGGACCCACACCAGCCTATGCCTGCCGAAATGTTAGCCAATGCTTATGGATATAAGATCAAAAAGGGCAACCAGAGAGTTTATAAAGACTTGGTTCGTTATTTTTGCATGCGCAATAGGACTCCAACCCTCGAACAGCGCATGGAGCACCTTGCCACATTGGGCACGTCTCTCAACAAGTCCCAACCTGGAAGTGGCCCCAACACTTCCACAACTGCAAAAGCTTCAGCTAGGAAGATGGACTCCAAGACAGGTGGTACAACTGGCACAGTTGGCATGGCCAAAGACGACGGTTTGACCTGCTATACATGTGGCCAGGTGGGTCATATCTCTCGCGATTGCCCAAACCACGACTTGATGAAGTAGCTACTTGAACAAGCTTTGGTCGGCAAAGATGCTCCAAAAGCCAAGTCTGGACGCCCACATAAGGATAAGAAACGGGGAGGTGCACTAACCAGTAGAAAGGAGAGTGGGCAGCTTGCAGAGGAAAAGGAGGATAAGCAGGAGACGGACAGTGAGGCAGAGAGCAAGTTGGAGAGTCTCTCAGACTCGGACTCTGAAGCAGGAAAAAGCGAAGGAGGTCAGTAGCTGCGGCTGTACCTCCCATAAAAACACCATCATGTACGGTATCGTCAAACAAAAAGGGTGACAAATTGGTGCCAGATAGTCAATTCAAGTTTTTCACCTGTTACCACCTCTTGAAAGTTAGTAAACTAGATGACTCAGTGGTCGACCTGCTGAGGTTTAATGGGAAAATAAGATACTAAACGAAAGGAGGATGGTGGAGCAGCAAAAAGGCAAGCGTACTGAAGGACGATGGTGCGTAAGAGAACTATGTGGGCCGGAAGTTCAGTGATGAACCAAAATGCCAAGGGGCCGCCCTGCAGGCAAAGGAGGCGGGATGGATGACTGTGGAGACAGTCAATATCAAGGCAGAGGATGGCATCGAGAAATGCCAAAGAGTCAAATTGAGACTTCGACTCAGTGCGTCATATGTCTATGAGGCCGAATTTAATATCTACGACGTCAAGAACATTGATATTTTGCTTGGCAAATGATGCATGCGTGAAATCAACCAACGATATCAAATCGACCATGACAGCAATGAAATGTGGATTGCCGATAACCTCTGGGAGGAAAGAGAGAATGGCCGAGTACATTACTTGCCTGGCCTACGCCCCTTGGACATCGACGAAGGAATAGTGGAGCAGGCCAAATTCATGGGCATAGACATTATACGGAAGGCGTAACTTAAAAACGTGTCTGCCCACATGTTGAAACGAGCGCACTTGATCACAGTACACTACCGCGGCGATGGCAGTACACTTCAGACTGATGAACTGCCGGGTGAGTTTCTGGAGATGTTGACAGAATTCCAGGGCGTCTTCGGCGAGCCAACATTTGCAAATTCGCACAATGCGAGGTAGGCCGATTTCCAAATTCAAACGGACCCAAATGGCAAAATACCATTCCGCTCACCATACAGCATCTCCCCGCGGGAAAATGCCTAGCTTCAGAGGCAGATAGATAACAGCATTCACTGCGGTTGGATTCAGCCCTCTCGAAGCAATATTGGCTCACTGGGATTATTTGTGCCAAAGCCTGACCGTACACTGCGCATGTGCATAGATCATCGTGCAGTAAATGCCATATCCATCAAGGATTGTTATCCTCTCCCACACATCGAGAATTTACTCAACTCCATGCACAGCTCCTGCTGGTTCACAAAATTGTACTTGGCGGCTGGTTACCATCAAATTCGCATTGCCACAGCCGACAGCCAAAAGACCACCTTCTGGACTAAATTTGGATTATACAAGGGGTGAGTCCTGCCATTTGGCCTGGCGAACGCACCCAGCCAGTTCATGCGCATGATGAACAGCATCTTGGAACCAATGAAACGCAAATTCATCGTCGTATACCTTGACGATATTATCATTCACAGCCATACCCCGGAGTAACACTTCGTACATGTCCGAGAAGTGCTTACTTTGCTGCCAGAACATGGTCTCAAGGCCAAATGTGCAAAATGTGCCTGGGCTTGTCAGAAAGATGATTTTTGCGGCTTTGACATTGACCTGGACGGCATCCACGCCAAGGAGCATAAGACTCGTGCAGTAATGGATTGGCCTCAACCTGAGAACAGTAAGGACATCAGAGGCTTCCTGGGCCTCAGCAGTTACTATAGAAAATTCATTGAACACTATGCTCACATTGCGATGCACTTGTACACGATTGGCAGTCCACCGAAAGTAAAAGAGGACTTGGGTGGCGATGTGGAGAACCGAGGAGAGTCAGGCACACTCCATTCGCTTGGGATGGAGAATGCCAGCATGCTTTCGACATGCTCAGAAAGGCACTCGGCAAAGCTCCGGTCCTTGCTCTACTGGACCCCAAAGCCAAATATTGCCTGTACGTCGATGCTAATCAATATGCATTCGGCGCGGTGCCTTCCCTGGTGCAAGATGAGACATAGAATGTACTGGGTTATTTCAGCCGTAAGTTACACGATGCGGAGATGCGATACCCTGCATACAACAGAGAACTATTGGGCATCCGAGATGCAATATTATACTTGTAATTCAAACTACATGGAGCCAAGCAGCCATTTTTGGTACACACGGACCATGCAACCTTCTGTTGGATCCTCACACAACCACACCTCACCATACGTCAGATGGATATCTTGACAGTCCTACAGAATCTTGACTGGGAGGTCAAGAACATCCTGGGTGTCAAGAATCAGGTTGCAGACGCAATGTCTCACCACCCGGATTTCCGACGGAAGCAATGCAATTCAATGTCACAGGAAGTCACTGCGGCTGGTGAATTGGTTGATGACATCAAGGCGGGCATAATCAATGATGAATGGTTCTGGCCTATTGCACATTGCTTGGCCATCCCAAGTCCCCACCCCCCGCTATCCACTGCATCTACAAAGGAACACAAAGTATGGGTGGCAGTGCAACGATTCAATTTGGAAGAGAATGGCCTACTGTGGTAACGTGGAGATTTGGAAAAGACACAGGAAAACAAAACAGCAAGGGCAAAAGGGAAGGAGAAAGATGGAAAGGCAGATATGAGAGGACGGTTGTGTATTCCAATGACGATGCAGTGACGAATTCTCCATTAGGCCCACAGCACCCCAGCTGGGGGACAATTCGGTGCTGACCGAACGTACTTACGTATGAAAGACCGGTATTTCTGGAAGCAAATGTGGTGCAATACCCAGCGATACGTCGCTGGCTGTGACTTGTGCCATCGAACTAACCACCGGAGTGGGAAACCCATGGGCCTCCTACAACCACTTGCAATAGCCAAAGGCTGTTGGCAAAGAATTCGCATCGACTTAATAACCGACCTGCCGATCTTGGGCGATGGCCATGACTGCATTGTAATGTTCGTCGACCACACAACGAAGAGAGCACATTGGCGAGCCTCCAAGAAAACAATCGATGCCCCGGCCTTCGCGCACATATTCATCGACGACATCATCCGCCTACACGGAGTGCATCAAGAGGTTTTAACGGACTGGGATGTACGCTTTGCAGCAGACTATTGGAGAGCAGTTGCAAGGATTCTGCAGATGAAGCTGCTCATGTCTATGGCGTTCCATCCCGAAACGAATGGTCGCTCTGAAAACTCAAACAAGACGGTTGTACAGTATTTGCATGGCTGCACAACTCATGATCAAGCCAATTCGAATGACTACCTGCCATTAGTGGAGTATGCTTACAATTCTTCAGTGCACCATTCGACGAAGCAGACGCCTTTTGAACTCGATCTTGGTTATGAGCCGCCTTTGCTGCTAGACTTAGTTGCAGACCTCCAACAACTGCAGGCCAATGAATCAGTGAAACCCTTACAAGGCCGCGAATTTGTCGGATGATTACAGCGCATTTGGGGAGTTGCCAGGGATGAGCTGCGCGATTCTCAAGATAAACAGACAGCTGAGGCCAATAAGTCACAACGCCCAATTGACCCTGCCATCACCGCCAGTGCGAAAGTATTTTTAGATACAAAGCATTTGCCAATCACATACGCCAGTGTCAACCCCACGTGGCGCAAACTAGTCCACCATTCCATTGGCCCATATGAGATCTTACGAATATGCAGAAACACCGTCGAACTAGATCTCCCAAATATATGACGACCTACAACACAGTTAGCGTCCGCAGGCTCAAAGTTGACCGCACGGATGATTCTAGGGTTACCTGTTGGCCGCCGCCACCGCCGGTACTGACCAGCTGTGCAGGCACCAGTTAAGTCGTCGAATCAATTGCAAAACACCGGCCAAGCTCTGACGGAACTAGTTGGGATTACAAAGTGAAATTGGAAGGTTGGGATGACAAGAATAATACATGGGAGCCAGAGGAGAATATGGCAAAAGCAAAAGAGATGGTGAAGCAATATTGGAAGGAGATAGGTGGATGGCCAAAGGGGAAGAAAAAAGCAACACAAAGAAATGGGTGAGAGGCATGTTGGTTTTTTGATCAGGGTGTTTTGTTTCTTCGAGAGGTTTCTCGAAGATGATTGGAGAAGGTTGTGATGTAGGTGGACGACTCAGGTCATGTTAAGGTGCGGCTCTGTTGCATTAGGTGCGGCTCTGTGGCATTAGCGCAGCTCCGTGGGAGACTCGCGTATTAGTTAGTTCTAGCGAGATGTCAGTTCGATCATCAACAACACTCACTTGTATAACTATGGCGAGGCTATTTGCCCACATTTGCAGTATGATCACTATCACTATCACCGTCACCATCACCATCACCATCACCATCACCCTGACAACAATTTCGACCTCTCATCAGCAACAACTCTAGTTTCCATCAGAAACACCTGGGTGTTCCGGACGGCTCTGACGGCTCTGACGGAACCTCGTACACTCTGGCGGAGAATTACACTTTGCCCGTTGCCCAGGCGACGGGTCGCGTTGCATAGCATCAACAAAATGTATTTCAGTCACTGGTCTGAGAGGATGTCTAGTGTAAACTTAGATGCATCAATTTCAGGAGTATCAGACCCTAGGAGGGCATTCCTGCCGGCCTTCAGAGTAACTGGGAGCGCCAGCAACAAGCCTGGGAGCGCCGACGACAAGCCTCGGGGCACCTGGGAGCGCCGGTGACAAACCTGGGAGCGCCGGCAACGTGTCTGGGAGCACCTCGATCACAGTCATGTATTCAGTTTGTATTCTCATCTCTGTTTCTATGTATCTATGTATCTATATAGCTACCCATCTACACACGCTATATCTGGACTGGCTGCAGGCGGTGCTTGAGATCAATTCAAGGTGCGCATGAAAATCACGATGTGGTGAACTCAGAGATATACTCCAAGGCTGTGATCGAGCGAGTTTGGAAATGCACTTGGAGGTGGTAATCGAGCGTATTTGGAGATACACTTGGAGGCCGTGATCAAGCGAGATTGGACCAGTACTTGGAGGCGGTCGATGGACGGCGCACCGGGTGATGAGACTCTATTCATCAGTTGGTTAACTCGCAACTGCTAGTGTTAGCAACGGTTCCAGTTTTGGACCCGGCGGGTATTATAGGTCTGCGTGGCAACGGCCTTACCCCATCAAAAATCGACGATTTTTTAAGCGAACCATCACTTTAAGGCCACA
>Ga0307515_10000468_pt1 | contig 96483 bp, 98 predicted proteins | sample 17_EM_MG_FD_194513 | JGI IMG/M metagenome (GOLD analysis project Ga0307515, IMG submission 194513) | Populus trichocarpa ectomycorrhiza microbial communities from riparian zone in the Pacific Northwest, United States - 17_EM | ecosystem: Host-associated > Plants > Roots > Unclassified | place...
GCACCAGCCCGCTGGCCAGCTGCGTGGTGCTCGTGTTCAGCGCCGTGTTGCTGCCGCGCGCGCTGCCGATCAGGCCGTTCTGGAACACCGCGATGCCTTCCACGCACCAGCCCGGGCGACCTCCGCAGCGTCCCAGCGCCACCGGGTTGCTGGCGTCGAGGCCGGCACTCTTGTAGCTGGAAATGTTCGGATCGTTGAGGCCGTCCTGGTAGATCCAGCTCCACTGCGGGCGCTGGCCGAAGACGTTGCGACCGGCCGAGATCGTCTGGAACACCGACACGCCGGGGTTCTGCGCGGCGTTGTCGGCGACGAAGGCCGTGTTGGCCATGTCAGAGAAGTACGGTCCCGGATCGGTGGAGGAATAGGGGCCGCCGACCTGCCAGGTTCCGAAACCGGTCGGGTTCTCGGTGGTCGAGCCGAGTTGTTGGCTTGGCGGCTGGAAGTAGTTGTTGGGAACCGCGGCGTCGGTGATCGTCGACGCCGGGCCGAACAGATAATCCATGCCGGCTTGCTTGCTCATCTGCGCAGCGATGGTCTTGTAAGCGGTGGGCGAGAGGGTGCCCGCAGCGTCCACCACGGCGTCACCGGCACCGCTCGTCGGCGCGCCTGTCACCCCACCGGTGGAACCGCCAGTGCTGGTCGAGCCGGCGGCCGCGGCGCCCGGGGCTGCAGCATCGCCGGCCACCGCGGGCGCACCAAGGGCACCCAAGCCGCCGAAGCCGCCGCCACTACCACCACCACCACCTCCACACCCCGCAAGCGCGCTCGCCGCAAAAACTAGCAGAAGAGCGCTTTTATGTAGAACTTTCAACAAAAACACCTCCAAATTGACAGATGTCGGTTTGTACGTGGGAGCAGTCCTACCGGGCAACCCTTCTTGCAAATCTTTTCCTGATGTGTTTCCACTCTCTAGGCACGAAGTTACAAAGGTATTGCATAGTGACGTTATGACCGCAAATCATCAAGTCCCCCGTCGCTTACTACTTTCCACCTATCTTGGCGCTGACGGTATCGCCATCATTCCCACCGCGCCCGAGCGACAGCGCAACCGGGACAGCGACTTTCTGTTCCGTCACGACAGCTATTTCTATTACCTGACCGGGTTCGGCGAGCCGAACGCCTGGCTGGTACTGACAGGCGATGGCCGCTCGACCCTGTTTTGCGCGCCCAAGGACCTGGAGCGCGAGATCTGGGACGGTTATCGCGTCGGGCCGGATGCGGCGCCGGCGGCGCTCGGCGTCGACCAGGCCTTCGCGGTCGACGAGCTCGACACCCGCCTGCCCCGGCTGCTGGAGAACAAGTCGACCGTCTGGTACCCGTTTGCGACGCACAAGGGGCTGGAATCGCGTGTCGACGGCTGGCTTTCGGCGGTGCGCGCCCGGGTGCGCTATGGCGCGCTGTGCCCCGAAGAGCAGCGCGACCTGTGCGGTCCGCTCGACGAGATGCGGCTTGTCAAGGATGCGCAGGAGCAGGACACCATGCGCCGCGCCGCGCAGATCAGCGCAAGGGCGCACGTCCGCGCAATGCAGACGTCGGCGCGCATGCTGCGCGAAGGCAAGGACGTGCGCGAATACCACCTCGACGCCGAGCTGCTGCACGAATTCCGCCTGGGGGGCTCGCAGTACCCGGCCTACAACTCGATCGTGGCCGCCGGCGCCAACGCCTGCGTGCTGCACTACCGCGCCGACGTGGCGCCGGTGCGCGATGGCGAGCTGGTGCTGATCGACGCCGGCTGCGAGCTCGACGGCTACGCGAGCGACATCACCCGGACCTTTCCGGCCAACGGCAAGTTCACCGGCCCGCAGCGCGCGCTCTACGACCTGGTGCTGGCGAGCCAGGACGCGGCGGTCGCGGCCACCCGGGCCGGGCAGCGCTTCAACGATCCGCACGATGCCACCGTGAAAGTGCTGTCGCAAGGCATGCTGGACCTCGGCCTGCTCGACGCCAACAAGGTCGGCAGCCTCGACGACGTGATCGAACGGCGCGCCTATTTCCCGTTCTACATGCACCGCACCGGCCACTGGCTGGGCATGGATGTGCACGACTGCGGCAGCTATGTCGAGCCGACGCAGGTGGGCGAGGTCAGCGAACGCAAGGATCCGCTGTCGAACGAGCTCATCAAGAACCGGCCCAGCCGGATCCTGAAGCCGGGCATGGTGCTGACCATCGAACCGGGGATCTACGTGCGCCCGGGCGAGGGCGTGCCGGAGCAGTTCCACAACATCGGCATCCGCATCGAAGATGACGCCATCGTCACCGAAACGGGCTGCGAATTGATCTCGCGGGGCGTACCAGTCAAAGGGGACGACATCGAGGCCCTGATGCGCGCCTGATCAAAGAAGGCGGTGTCGAATGCTGCGCCGCACGGTTTCGACCATGTAGGCGGCCGGGTTCAACCGTTTCATGCGGTGCTTGATGGCCGGCACGGGAGCCCGGGTGCTGCGGCCTGCCGGCAGCGCAATCTCGTTCATCCGCGATCTGACGGGCGAGACGAAGTGGGCCGCGACCAGTTCGGCGTCGAAGACGGTGGTGGTCTCCACGACCTTGACCTGCTCGCCATCCCATACGTAGCCGTTGTACTTTTCCGAGAGCCAAGCCCAGCAGGTCTGCTCGAACCACGGCAGCTTGTGAAAAACGGGCAGGTCCTTGGCCAGCAGCCACTCGGTCTTGTCGAGATTCACCAGCTTCTTGCGAATGACGAACAGGCCGGAATTGATTTTCTGGGGCAGCTTCAACCGGCGGTCCAGCATGTGCCAGGGCCGCATGGCGTAGGCGTTCTGATGGTCCTGCATGAAGATGCAGTCCTGGTCGTCGCGCAGGTCGAACAACCCGCTGACCGGCCGCATGAACAACACGTCGCTGTCGATGTAGCGCACCACCGGGTCCGTGCTCAGCAGCGGGATGTCGAAGAGCTTGAGCCCGTAGGCCTGACGCCTTCGCAGCGCGGCGCAATGGGGATACTTGGCAAGCCGCTCGGCCATCTGCGCGTCGGCCTCGGCGCGCGGGACGATGCCTGCCACCACGATCCCGCTGGCTTGCGGGTTCAAAAGACGCTCCCGGTCCTCGGCGCTCAGGCTGCCGTCGTCGTGGATCGCGAACTCGATCGGCACGTCGCTGCAATCCGTCAGGGCCTTGAGGCAGCGAAGACCCATGTCGACGTCCCGGTGGCACAGAAGCGTCGACACGGTCAGGGGAGAGGGTTTCATGAAGTGCCTTCAGGCGGATGCCGCCGTGCGCGATGGATCGGATGCCGTTGAATGTATCGCACCGGATGCCGGCAAAGCGTCACGCCAGGCCGGCAAGATGCCCGCGCGTGAACGCCTCTTCGAAGATCGAGTAGCCCGACCAATCGGCATGCGCGAACGACATCCGGCCGGCGACGAGACGGCCGGGGGTGGCGCGCTGCAGGCCGATCCGGCCCAGCAGTCCGGGCGTCGGGATCGCCATGGCGTGGCCATAGCGCGTGATCTCGATGCGCGCCGCCTGCGCGGCGATGTCCGGATGCGGCACCGAGAGCTCGGCCAGCAGGTCGTCGCGCCAGGCGGTCCAGGGCCGCTCCAGCAACTGGCGGCGGCCGTCGGGGCCGTCGAAGCCGCTGGGGCCCAGCGGGCGATACCAGCTCAGCACCGTGGCGCCGGGTGTCGGGTCCAGTGCCTGGTGGCGCGCGTCGACGTAGCCGAGCCCGCGCGTGCCGTAGATCACGTTGTCCCAGCTCGGCGCCGCGCCCGGCCGGTCGGCCAGCGGGCCGCGCAAATGCACGTTGGCGACCAGCCAGGGTGCGTATGTCACATGCGCGGCTGCCTGACGCAGCAGCTCAGGCGGACGCTCGACCACGCGCGCGGCGATGAACACCGGCAGCGCGACGATGCAGCGCTCGGCCTGCCAGCGCACACCCGATCGGGCGGCGACATCGAAGGCGTCGACCTCGACGCCCGAACGGCTCTCGGCAATGCGCGTGACAGCATGGCCGGTCTTCAGGCGATCGCCGAGCGGCGCCGCGAGCCGGCGCGTGAGCCAGCCATTGCCCTCGGGCCAGGTCAGCACCGCGTCGCGCTCCGCGTTGTCGTCGCCCGGCGCGTGGAAGCCATGGCGGCTGGCGAAGTAGTGGATGCCGGCCCAGGCGGAGACCTGGGCGATGCCGGCACCGTAGTCGTCGCGGCAGCTGTAGTCGAGGTACCAGCGCAGCTGCGGGTCGGTGAAGCCCTCGCGATCGAGCCAGACGCCGAAAGGCTCGGCGTCGAGCGCGAGCATGAGCGGTGCCTGCTGCGCGCGCAGCACGGGGATCGAGAAGTGCGCCGCGTGGCGCAAAGCCTCGACGCGCTGCGAGAACAGGCGGTACTGCGCCAGCGTGGCCTCGCCGATGTCCTGGACCGGCAGCAGGCCGTCTTGCCAGGCGCCCCGAAAGAACAGGCGCTCCTGCGGGCTGTGGCACAGGTGGCGCTCGTCGTATTCCCATCGGCCCGCAATGCGCCGGCGCAGGCCCAGTTCTTCGAGCAGATCCTGCACCTCGTGGGCCTCGTCGCCCGGCACCGGCAGGTAGTGCGCGCCGAGCGGGCAGGCGATGCCGCCGACCTGGCCGCCGCGGCTGTTGCCGCCGGCCGTGTCCTCGAGTTCGAGCAGCACGAAATCTTCGATCCCGGCGAGCCGCAATGCGCGCGCGGCGGCCAGGCCGGCGACGCCGCCGCCGGCGATGACGACACGCGTGCGGCGCACGCTGTCAGGTGTGCCGGCGCGCAAGGCGCCGTCGCGCCAAGCGTGGCCGCGCTCCACGTCGATGCCGGTGAAGCCGCCTTCGATGGCGTGCGGCGCCTCGCAGCCGGCGAGGGCGGCTGCGCCCGCGGCCGCAGCGCCGAGGAATTCACGGCGTTTCATCTAGTGATCTAGTGACCGGAGACCTTGCCCCATTCCTGCTCGTACGTTGTGACCAGGGTCTGGTTCGACAGCCGGTTCACTTCGGCGGGCACGCGCGCCATGTCGGCAGGAAAGTCGAACAGCAGCGGCAAGCTCGCGCCCGTGAGAAAGCGCAGTCCCTCGGGCACGGCATCGGGCATCCGATAGGGCCGCCGGCTCGCGATGATGAAGCCCCACTCGCCGAAACTCGGCACATGGGCGTGGTAAGGCGTCGCGAGCAGGCCCACCGATTCGACGGTTGCGGCCACGGTCCAGAAGCTCTTGCGCGCGATCAGCGGCGAGGTGGTCTGGATCACCGCGTAGCCGCCGGCGGACAGGCGCTTGTCGAGCAGCGCGTAGAACGAGTTGGTGTAGAGCTTGCCGATCGCGAAGTTGGTCGGGTCGGGGAAGTCGACCACGATCACGTCGAAGATCTCGCCCGCCTGCTGCAGCCATTGGAAGGCGTCGGTGTTGACGACGTGCACCTTCGGCGACTTCAGTGCGCCGCCGTTCAATGCCGCGAGCGTTTCGTGTTCGCTGAAGAGCCGCGTCATGTTCGGATCCAGCTCGACCAGCGTGACGCTTTCCACCGCCGGGTACTTGAGCACTTCGCGCACCGCCATGCCGTCGCCGCCGCCGAGCACGGCGACCTTCTTCGGCGCGCCGTGGGCCGCCATCACCGGATGCACGAGCGCCTCGTGGTAGCGGTATTCGTCGCGCTCCGCGAACTGCAGGTTGCCGTTCAGGAACAGCCGATGCCCGGCGCCGCCGCGCGTGACCACGATGCGCTGGTAGGGCGAAGTCGCGCTGAACACGATGCGGTCCTGGTAGAACTTGTCTTCGGCCAGCGTCGTGATGTGCTCCGCGAACACGAAGGCGCCGGCCAGCGCGGCGAGCGCGACCGCGCAGGCCAGCGCATGCGCGCCGACGCCGCGCAGCTCATGGCGAAACAGCCAGAGCGCCCACAGCGCCACGGCCGCGTTCATGAGGCCGAACAGCAGGCCGGTGCGGATCATGCCGAGCTGCGGCACGAGGACCAGCGGAAAGGCCACCGACACGGCGAGCGCGCCCAGATAGTCGAAGGTCAGCACCTGGGACACCAGGTCCTTGAGCATCACGTTGCGCCGCAGGATGCGCATCACCAGCGGAATCTCGAGCCCGACCAGCGTGCCGACCACCAGCACCAGCCCATAGAGCAGCAGCCGGAAAGCGCCCGGAACATAGGCGTTGGCGATGAAGAGCAGCGCGGGCAGGGCGCCGCCAACGAGCGCCACCATCAACTCGATGCGAAGAAAATGCGCCGGCAGCTGGCGCTCGAAATAGCGCGAGAGCCAGCTGCCCACGCCCATCGCGAACAGGTAGGTGCCGATGATGGTGCTGAACTGCAGCACCGAGTCGCCGAGCAGGTAGGAGCTGAGCGCCGCCGCGCTCAGCTCGTAGACCAGCCCGCAGGCCGCGACCACGAACACGCTGGCGAGCAGCGCGATCTCGACGGGCTGCGGTCCGTTTCCCGCAACGGGGCGCGCGGACATGGCCGCTGCGTTCAATGGATTGCAGCGGCCACGATGATGCAGATGCCGAGGCTCATCGCGGCCACGACCAGGCCCAGCGCCACGTTCTGCTTCTCGACGATCTCCTGCCACAGGTCATAGGGCGTGATCTTGTCGATGATCAGGAAGCACAGCCAGAAGATCACCACGCCGATCAGCGCGTAGACCAGCGATCCGAGGACGACGCCCGGCTTCAACCATTCAAATCCCATGATGAGGACCTCCGGAAAAAAACATCACTTGTGGCCGCCGCCACTCGAATAGCCGCCGTAGGAGCCGCCCGAGCTGCGCGAACCGCCCGAGCTGCTGCAGGTGCTCAGGATGATCAAAAGGATGATGATCACCACGACGATCAGGATGATCGTGCCGCAGCCCAGTTTCGACGCTGCGCTCACGGGCAGTGCATCGCTGCGCTTGAACATTTCCTTCTTGCCGTCGAGCTTGAACGCGGCCGCCACCGCCGCGCTGTCGACCTTGCCGCCCGAGGACCAGGTCAGCTCGTTGGCCGAGCGCTCCATCGACAACAGCGCAGCGCCGTCGGCGAAGTCGCGGTTGAAGCTCTTCTGGCCGCGCTCGACCTGCCAGTAGAACTCGCCCGCCACGTAGGTCGTCTCGGCGTTGTAGGCGTACTGCTGCTGGTAGACCTTGCCCAGATAAGTGGCCCGCGCCCCGCTCTCGGCCATGGTCGGTGCGCCCGTGGTGGGCTTGACCATGCTCCAGCCGTCTTCGGCGTCGACCAGGAAGCTGAAGCCGCGCTTCTTGTTGTAGAGCAAGTACTCGTTCCAGCCGAAGTGCTCGTCGTCGCCGGGCGCCACGCCCATGCGGTGCTGGAAGCCGACCACCTGCCACTGCGCACCCTGGAACTGGCCCACGGTGCCGATAGGAATCAGCGGCTGGACCGGCTCGTCCTGCACGGCGTGCTTCAGTTCGCCGCCGATGCCCTGCGTCAGGTCGATGATGCTGTTGCAGGCGCGGCAGGTGATGCTCTTGCTGTCCGCCAGGTTGACGGTGACCGGCGAGCCGCAGTTCGGGCAATTGAAGCTGCGACCCTTTTCGTCCTTGGCCGATTCGTCGCGCAGGCCGGTGAGCTGCAGGTCTTCGAGCTGGACCGCGCGGCCGAGGTAGGCGCCCGGCGGCTGCGTGTCGTAGTCGAGGCTCAGCACCAGCCCTTTGTCGTTGCGCAGCTCGACCACCGCGAAGGGCCGGCCCAGTTCGGGCAGCCGCGGCAACTCGCCTTGCGCCGAGACCAGGCTGACCTGCTCGTTCGAGGCCACCGTGTAGTTCTGGCCATTGAACGCGGTGGTGGCGCCGACGCGCAGCTCGGCAGGTTGTGGCGCATCGCGCTGCAAGTCGAAGGGCAGGGCGAAGACGAACGCGCCGTTGTCCTCGCTCAGGATGCCGGTGCGGTCGCCGTCGAGTGCGGCGATCCACTCGGTCCAGCGCCCGCCCGCGTAGCTGTACTGCAGGCGCCCGACCAGCGTGAAGGGCTTGTCCTGGATGCGGCCGGCCGCGAACAGCTGCAGCGGGCTGAAATCGTCGAACAGCTCCGCCATCTTGCCGGTGCGCGCGAGCGTGTCGCCCTGGCGCACCACGGTGCTCTGGCAATAGGGGCAGACGGCGTGCGTCGACTGCGCGGAACGGAATTCGACCGGCGCGCCGCAGCCGGGGCAGGGCGCGCGGTAGTAGCGCTGCTGGGAGGAGTCGGTGGCCACGAGTTGGCGACGGCAAGAATCCGCTCGCTGTGAGCCTGTCGACAGGCGTCGACAGGCTCAGCCCGAACGGAGGGGGCTCAGACCAGCTTCTTGAGCAGATCCGCCTTCTTGGCGTCGAACTCTTCCTGCGTGAGGATGCCCTTGGTCTTCAGCTCGCCGAGCTTCTCGAGCGTGGTCATCACGTCGGCCGGGCTGACGACGGCGACCGAGGGCTGCTGTTGGGCCGCCGCAGCGCCCGCCGCGCCGGGGTTGTTCTGGCTCAGCCCCTGCGAGAGGTTCTGCGCCAGCACCTGGCCCAGCGCCACGCCGGCGCCCAGGCCCATCGCATCGCCGGCGATGCCGCCACCGCCGCTGCCCGCGCCCTCGGCGAATTTCGGGATCGCCTGCGCCGTCTGGTACTGCATGAACTTGCCCATGTCGTTGCCGACCATGCCCATGCCGATCTTCTGGTCGAGGATCTTCTGCAGCTCTTCCGGCAGCGAGACGTTCTGGACCGTGATGTTCTCGAGCTTGATGCCGATCTTGGCGAACTCCGGCACCAGCTGCGCGGCGAGCGCCTGCGCGAACTGGATCTGGTTGGCCGCCAGGTCGAGGAAGGGGACGCCGCTGGAAGCGATCGCGTTGCTGATGTTCTGCAGCACCAGGCCGCGCAGCTGGCCGTCGAGATCGGCCACCGAATAGATGTCGCGCGTGCCCGAAATCTCGGTGTGGAAGAGCTTGGCGTCGCCGATGCGGAAGCTGTAGTTGCCGAAGGCGCGCAGCCGCACGGCGCCGAAGTCCTTGTCGCGGATGGTGATCGGCTGGGGCGTGCCCCATTTCTGATCGACCTGCTGGCGCGTGCTGAAGAAGTAGACGTCGCTCTTGAACGGGGACTCGAAGAGCTTGTCCCAGTTCTTGAGGTAGGTGAGGACGGGCAGCGTCTGCGTCGTGAGCTTGTACATGCCGGGGCCGAACACGTCGGCGACCTGGCCTTCGTTGACGAACACCGCGACCTGCGACTCGCGCACGGTGAGCGACCCGCCGTTCTGGATTTCCATCTCGGCCATCGGGAAGCGCCAGGCCAGCGTTCCGTCGCCGGTCTCGGTCCACTGGATGATGTCGATGAACTGTTTCTTGATGAAATCCATCAGCGCCATGGTCGCTCCTCGTCAGGTTTTTCTGAGCTGGGCATATTGCCACATCGGCTCGACGCTTCGGCGCTTTTTGCGCGGGCCGCGCATGGCCGGTGCACTCGAAGCTCGAGGTCTACAATCGGCGCCCCCATAAGAAGCGTTGCACGGAGCCAAGGCACATGTCAGATTTGACCTCCCCGATTTCCACGCCCGAAGACAAGCGCGCCGAGCTGCGCCGCGCCGCGCTCGAATACCACGAGCACCCGGTGCCCGGCAAGATCGCGATCGCGGCGACCAAGCAGATGATCAACCAGCGCGACCTGGCGCTGGCCTATTCGCCCGGCGTCGCGGCGCCTTGCGAGGAGATCGTCAAGGACCCGGTCAACGCCTTCAAGTACACCGCGCGCGGCAACCTGGTCGCGGTCATCACCAACGGCACGGCCGTGCTGGGCCTGGGCGACATCGGGCCGCTGGCCGCCAAGCCGGTGATGGAAGGCAAGGGCGTGCTGTTCAAGAAGTTCGCCGGCGTCGACGTGTTCGACATCGAGATCGACGAGAAGGACCCGGCCAGGCTGGTCGAGGTGATCGCCGCGCTGGAGCCGACCTTCGGCGCCATCAACCTCGAGGACATCAAGGCGCCGGACTGCTTCTACGTCGAGCGCGAGCTGCGCAAGCGCATGAAGATCCCGGTGTTCCACGACGACCAGCACGGCACCGCCATCACGGTGGCGGCCGCCATGCTCAACGGGCTGAAGGTGGTGGGCAAGGACATCTCGCAGGTCAAGCTCGTCACCTCCGGCGCCGGCGCCGCGGCGCTGGCCTGCCTCAACCTGCTGCTCAAGGTCGGCCTGAAGCGCGAGAACGTGTTCGTGACCGACCTGGCCGGCGTGGTCTACGAAGGCCGCACCGAGCTGATGGACGACGACAAGCGCCAGTACATGCAGAAGACCTCGGCGCGCTCGCTCGCCGAGGTGATCGAAGGCGCGGACGTATTCCTCGGCCTCTCGGCCGGCGGCGTGCTCAAGCCCGCGATGGTGGCGAAGATGGCGGCCAAGCCGGTGATCTTCGCGCTGGCCAATCCCAATCCCGAGATCTCGCCCGAAGACGCACATGCGGTGCGCGGCGACGTGGTGATGGCCACCGGGCGCACCGACTACCCGAACCAGGTCAACAACGTCCTGTGTTTCCCCTACATCTTCCGCGGCGCGCTCGACTGCGGCGCGACCACCATCACCGACGAGATGGAAGTCGCGGCGGTGCATGCCATCGCCGACCTCGCGCAGGCCGAGCAGAGCGAGCGCGTTGCCGCAGCCTATGTCGGCGAGAAGCTCAGCTTCGGGCCCGAGTACCTGATTCCGAAGCCCTTCGATCCGCGGCTCATGATGAAGATCGCGCCGGCCGTGGCCCAGGCCGCCGCCGAAAGCGGCGTCGCGCTGCGTCCGATCGCCGACCTCGACGCCTACCGCGACAAGCTGCAGAGCTTCGTCTACGCCTCGGGGACCACGATGAAGCCGATCTTCGACGCCGCCAAGCGCGCACCGAAGAAGCGCGTCGCCTACAGCGAGGGCGAAGAAGAACGCGTCCTGCGAGCGGCACAGATCGTGGTCGACGAAGGCATCGCCCGCCCGACGCTGATCGGCCGGCCGGCGATCATCGCGCAGCGCATCGAGAAATTCGGCCTCAGGCTGAAGGAAGAGCTGGACTACGACATCGTCAACGTCGAGCACGACCATCGCTACCGCGACTTCTGGCAGACCTACCACCGCATGACCGAGCGCAAGGGCACGACGGTGCAGACCGCCAAGATCGAGATGCGCCGCCGCCTCACGCTGATCAGCGCCATGCTGCTGCACAAGGGCGACGTGGACGGCATGATCTGCGGCACCTGGGGCACGACGGCCATCCATCTGCACTACATCGACCAGGTGATCGGCAAGCGCCCCGGCGGCTGCCCCAGCACGCCCCAGGACGTGCCGATCTATGCCTGCATGAACGGCCTGCTCCTGCCCGACCGGCAGGTGTTCCTGGTCGACACGCACGTCAACTACGACCCGACGCCCGAAGAACTCGCCGAGATCACCACCATGGCGGCCGAGGAAATGATGCGCTTCGGCATCAAGCCGAAGGCCGCGCTGCTGTCGCACTCCAACTTCGGCAGCAGCAACCAGCCGAGCGCCGTCAAGATGCGCCAGACCCTCGACCTGCTGCGCGTCCAAGCGCCCTGGCTGGAAGTCGACGGCGAAATGCACGGCGACGTGGCATTGGACGGCAAGCAGCGCGCTGCCGTCATGCCGCACAGCGCCCTGGCCGGCGACGCCAATCTGCTGGTGTTTCCGAACATCGATGCGGCCAATATTTCCTACAACCTGCTCAAAACGGCGGCAGGCGGCAACATCGCGATCGGCCCGGTCCTGCTCGGGGCAGCCAAACCTGTGCACATCCTCACGGCGAGCGCCACCGTGCGCCGAATCGTCAATATGACAGCGCTCACCGTCGCGGACGCCAACGCTGAAAGATAGGTGCAGACGCGACAGCGGTCGCTAACTTCGCAAGCACGGACTCCGGGCTCTCGCCTGCTCAAAGATTGAGCAGGCGCTTGCTATTTGCGCGTCCCTGGTGCACACTTGCGGCCTTGAATTTGCGGGTTAACCCCAAGGTTGATCCCGATTCGGTCCTCGCTCTTTTTCCTTCTGGTGCCCCATGGCGGCTTACGCCTCGATCACGTCCCGTGTCTCCAAGTTTGCGCTCACCAGCTTCATGCTGGTGGCTCTCACCACCGGAGTCCAGGCCCGTGAATGGTTCGGCACCCGCGCCGGTCAGCCGGCACAGGAAACCGTCGCGCTGGCCGAATTGCCGATACAAGGCCAGCGCGCTTATGGGGCCATATTGAACGGTGGCCCCTTCCGGCATGAGAAAGACGGAACGGTGTTCGGCAATCGCGAGCGTTTGTTGCCGCGGGAGCGACGAGGCCACTACCGAGAGTACACAGTCGATACACCCGGCTCGCGCGATCGTGGTGCACGGCGCATTGTCTGCGGAGGTGAGCAGCGTGCGCCAGCAGCCTGCTGGTACACAGCGGACCACTACGCGAGCTTCAGGCGGATCTTGCCATGAACGATGAATTGGATTGGAGCGGCGCGCCAAGGCGCCCTGAGGAAATGATGACGACGACAACTATGGAAAGACCAGCGGAGATGACCTTATCCCTTCGTTCCGTGCGACCCAACATCGTGCAGTCGATTCGCGCCTTCCGCGTGAGCGATCTGCAAGAGGCGGCGCACGCGGCGGGCCAGCACTTCCTCTATGCCAATCTGGGCAACGCCCAGACCAAGCAGGATGTGCTCGACCTGATCGCCCAGCAGTTCACCTTTCCACAGCATTTCGGCAAAAACTTCGATGCGCTGTACGACTGCATGACCGACCCGTTGCATAAATCGGGCCCGCAGCCCGGCTTCGTCATCGTGCTCGAGCAAATTCCTGCCAACGCCAAGTTCGACAAGGAAGCGCGCGAGCAGCTGCTCGACATCTTCCGGGACGCCGCCGACTATTGGGGGGACCGGAAGATTCCGTTCCGGTGCTTCTATTCTTTTCTGTAGCCCGTTCTGCATCCACCAGCCAAGCAGAACGGGCGAACGAGGCTCAGCACGGTACCGACCCGGTTACCGGCATCGAACTTCAAGGCAACAGCGACCCGGCGGCAGAGAAGATGCCGACCGACAAGCTCGTCGACGTGTCGCCATTGGCGCTGCGCATGAGCAGCCCCTTCAACGCCGGTTACTGGCTCGCAGCCGCGTAATTGTTGCTCGCCCCCAGGGCTGCGCGCTTTGCGCTTCGCCTACCCCCTGCCGGGGGCGGGCCGGCCGCTTCGGGCGGCCGTGCGCGGCGGCCCCCACGAACAAGAAAGGCCCGTCTTTGACGGGCTTTCTTCATGGGGTGATGGCTTGCGCCAAAGCGACGTATTCGGCCACCGGCACTTCTTCGGCGCGGCGCTGCGTATCGAAGGCGCCGGCGAACGCATGCTGCTCCAGCCACTTGCCCAAGGTGTGGCGCAACAGCTTGCGGCGCTGGCTGAACGCTACCTGCACGATTTCGCCGAGCCGCGCCGCATCGACCTGGGGCGGCGCCGCGAAGGGCACCATGCGGACCACCGCGCTGTCGACGCGCGGCGGCGGCTCGAAGCTCTCGGGCGGCACGAAGAGCACGTTGTCCATGGCGTAGCGCCATTGCAGCATCACGCTGAGGCGGCTGTAGTCCGACGTGGCCGGCTTGGCGACCATGCGGTCGATCACTTCCTTCTGCAGCATGAAGTGCTGGTCGGCGATCAGGTGCGCGAAGCCCAGCAGATGGAAGAGGATCGGCGTCGAGATGTTGTAGGGCAGGTTGCCCACCACGCGCAGGGCAGCCGGGGCCGTGACGAGCCTGGCGGCCAGGGCCGCGAAGTCCACCTTCAGCACGTCGGACTCGATGACGTCGAGCTGGCCGTGGCCACGCAGCCGCTGCGCCAGGTCGCGGTCGAGTTCGATCACCGTCAGCCGGCCCAGGCGCTCCACCAGCGGTTGCGTGAGCGCCGCGAGGCCCGGTCCGATCTCGACCATGGCATCGCCCGGCTGCGGCGCGATCTCGCGCACGATCGCATCGATGATCCCAGCGTCGGACAGGAAGTGTTGCCCGAAGCGCTTCCGAGGAATGTGCTTCACTGCCGGACGCCGCGCCGCTTCAGGATTGCGGCGCCTCGCGGTATTCGACGTAGGCGCGCGCCCGGATTTCCTGCGCCCAGGTTTCGAATGCGTCCTCGACCTTCTTCTCGCGCAGCACGGCCCGCGCGGCTTCGCGCTGTTCGGCTTGGCTCAGCTTGGCGTCGCGCCGCCCGACCACCTGGATCAGGTGCACGCCGAAGCGCGAAACCAAGGGGTCGCTGACCTGGCCCGGCGCCAGCCGGTCCATGGCTTCTTCGAACTCGGGCACGAACTGGCCAGGGCGCGACCAGCCCAGGTCGCCGCCCTCCTTGGCGCTCGCATCCTGCGAGTTGTCGCGCGCCAGCCCGGCGAAGTCGGCCGTGCCCTTCTGGATCCGGTCCTTGAATCCGGCCAGCTGCGCCACGGCTTGCGCGGTGGTGCGTTTCGGATCGTTGCGCAGCAGGATGTGGCGCACCTGGGTCTGCGTGACAACCGCGTCGAAAGCGCCGGGCTGGCTCTTGGCCAGGACCTTGAGCACGTGGAAGCCGGCGCCCGATCGAATCGGCCCGGCGACGCCGTTGACCGCAGTCGATTGCGTCGCCTCGACGAACAACGACGGGTAGCGGTCGGCGCTGCGCATGCCGATCGCACCGCCGACGGCGCGATCCGGCGAATCGGAGAACTCCTGCGCGAGCTTGGCGAAGTCCTCGCCGGCACGGGCGCGCTGCGCGACGCCCTGCGCCCGCTGCTGCAGCGTGGCGACCTGTGCGTCGGTGGCGGTTTCGGGCACCGCGATCAGCACCTGCGCAAGGTTGATGTTGGGCGCCACGGCGGCGTTCGACCCCGCACGCTGTTCGCGGATGAACTGGTCGACCTCGATATCGCTCACCTTGACCTTGGACTCGACCTCGCGGTCGCGCAGGCGCGTCAGCAGGAGCTGGTCGCGCAGGTCATTGCGGAAGGTCTGCGGCGAGATGCCCTCGGCCGCGACGCGGCTGCGCAGTTCGATCAGGCTGATCTGATTCTGGCGCGCCACCGTCTGCTCGGCCTGGTCGATCGCAAGCTCGTCGACCTTGATGCCGACTTCCTTCGCCGATTGCAGCTGGGCGCGCTCGGCGACGAGGCGCTCGAGCACCAGGCGCACGATCTCGCCGCGCGGCGCGCGCTGCGCTTCGGCGTTTTCCCTCAGAACGCGCTCCACCCGCGACTGCACTTCGGTATTGGTAATGGGCTCGGAGTTGACCAGCGCCACGATGTACTCGGCGGCGCGCTGCACCGGTGCCGCCGGTGCAGCGCGCGGCGCGGCGGGTACCGGCGCCAGGCGAGGGCCGGCGCGCATGATGTCGGTGATGCCGGTGCCGGGCCGCAGCCCTTGCCCCTGCGCACCGGCCGCCGCGGCCAGCGTTGCGAGGCACGCCAGTGTGAGGATGGAGCGGATGTGGTTCATGGCGAAGAAGCTCAGTCGTAATTGGTGAAGCGGCTCGGCGCGGAGACCGGCTGCCGCAGGGGCTGGTAGCGCTGGACGTTCTGGATGAGCGTGGTCCGCGGACTCTGCCCGATGGCGGCGAAGCCGACGAACTCGAGTTGGAACATGATGCGCGTAGTGGCTGTGACCTGGCCCGTCGTGATGCGTTCCAGCACCACGCGGCCGATCCAGCAGCATCCGTCGTATTCCAGGCCGATCACGCCATCGGTGAGCTTGCGGTCCTGCAGACTGTAGTTCAGCCGGCCCACCGCGTACCATCTCCCGCCGCCCTGGCCTCGGCCCGGGCCCAAGTCCTTGCCTTTGTCGCCCCACAGGTCGTTCAGCGGCCACTGCCAACTGACGTCGATCGACTTGTTTCCGTCGGTCGCCGTCGGCGTGCTGTTGGCCTGGTAGCGGTAGGCCGCAGAGAGGTTGCGGTAAGGGCCCGGGTTGTAGCGCGCGCTCAGCGCCGTGCGCGCCGACTTGCGGTCGTCCGGGTTGTATTGCAGGGTGGTGTCGACGCTCCATTGCGGCGTCCAGTTGATCTGGGCGCCGAGCAGCAGGTCGCTGAGCCGGTCGGTCACGGCGGTGGTGCCCGGCAACGTCACCCGCTGATCCTTGAAGCGCAGGCGCTGGGCGACGCCGAAGCGCGCCGCCTCGGCGCCGGTGTCGGCGTCGATCAGCCGCGTCGTCACGCCGAGCGTGAGCAGGTTGCTGTCGGAGATCCGATCGTTGCCCGAGAACGCGTTCTCGGTGTAGACGGTCGCGAAGTTGAAGTCGTTGGCCGCCGAGTCGTAGTTCGGCAGCAGGTTCTGGTCGCGGTAGGGCGTGTAGACGTAAAACGCGCGCGGCTCCAGCGTCTGGCGGAAGGCGCGGCCGAACAAGTTGGCGTCGCGCTCGAAGATCATGCCGCTGTCGAGGCTGAAGGTGGGCACCACCCGGTTGGCCGAGGTCGCACCGTTGGCCAGCGGCGCCTCGAACTGATAGGAAGACGCGTGCAGCTGCAGCTTGGGAATGACGAAGGTGCCGGGCGTGAGGAAAGGCCGGCTGAGCGCCGCCAGCGCGAAGACGCGTTCGCCGTTGGGTTGCTTCTGCTCCACCGGATCGGCCCGGAAGCGCGAGTAGTCGGCATTGAACGAGAAATCGAAGCCCTTCCAGTCGTACTTGTTGTAGTTGGCGGTGATCTGCGGCAGGCGATCGTAGGGCGGCAGGATGGGTGAGGGCGCGTACTGCAGCGTCTGGTACTGGAGCGTGCGCACTGCGCCGCTCCAATCGCCCTTGCTCCAGTTGAGCGACGCGTCATTGGCAAGCAGCCGCTGCGTCAGCGAAGGCGTGCGCGTGAAGTCGCGCCAGTAGTCGTTGTCGCTGACACGGTTGATGGTGACGGCCGCCGACAGCGAGTCGAGGCCGAAGGCCTTGGCATTGAAGTCCTGGTGATGGTTGGCCCAGAGGCCCCAGCGTTTGGAATTCGGTTTCCGGAGATCGAGATCCGCGGCCTGGATTTCGCCGTTGGCCAGCTGCTGGAGCTGAGAGTTGAGTGTCTCGTTGTAGCGCTGGCCCACGAGGCGGTCGCTGCCCATCAGGTCCAGGCGGACAGTGCCGCTGTATTCTTTTTCGAGGTACCTGAACTCGCTGCCGAGGTTGACGCCGCGCTTGGTCATCAGGTTCGGATAGAAGGTCGCGTCGCGGTTGGGCGCGATGTTCCAGTAGTACGGCGCCGTGATGTCGATGCCGTTGACGCTGTCGATGCCGATGGTCGGCGGCAGCAAGCCGCTCTTGCGGTCGTTGCTGAGCGGAAAGCTGAGCGAAGGGAAGGGCGGCGTGCTGATCCCCATGAAGGTCATCCGCGCGTCGGTGGCCACGCCGACGTTCTCTTCGGTGTCGGTGGTGAGGGTCGCGGCGCTCAGCATCCACGCAGGCATCCAGCCGGGAAAGTCCTCGCGCCGGCAGGTGGTGTAGGTGGCGGTGCGGGCGACCGAGACGTTGCTGTCGACGAAGTCGATGCGCTCGGCGTCGCCTTGCCCTCCCGTCGCCAGGAAGCGGTAGCGCACCTTGTTGAAGAAGCCTTCGAAGGTTTCGAGCTTGAGTTCGAGCTCGGGTCCTTCGTAGACGTTGCCGGCCTGGTTCACACGAACGTTGCCGCGCGCCTTGGCGAGATCGTCCGGCTGGTAGTACTCCAGCCGGTCGGCATGAATCACGGTGTCGCCGCGGCGCAGCGACGCATTACCTTCGACCACGGTCTCGAGATCGGGGCGGCCGGAAATGCGGTCGCCGTCGACGAAGCTGGGCAGCTGGCCGCGCTGCGTCTGCGGGATGGTCTCTGTGAGTTGCGGTGTGCGCTTGAGCGTGAGCGGTGCATCCAGGCCGGCGTCCTGCGCCCAGGCGCCGTGCGCTTGCAGCAATGCCAGCGACAGCAGCGCCAGCGGCAGAGGCGGGCGGCACCGGCGCCAGGCGGCTCGGGTCAGGTCAGGCATCGGTACGGAAGAGAACAGGGATCGTCGGGGGATACGGCGCCACGGGGCCGGCCGGTTGCAGAGGTCCGCGCCAGGCGGATTTGTAGAATCGATTATCCATGACAGCTCCCCCGCCCCCGGCCAACGGCGCCGCGACACTTTCCCACCCGATCGCCTGGAGCGATCCGCAGCGTGCCGAAGCCTTCGCGCAATGGCTCGAACAGACGGCCGGGCCGCACCGGCTGTTGCCTGAGACCGTGCGCCTCGCTTCGGCCGATGCGAGCTTCCGGCGCTACTTCCGGATCGACGCCGGCGATGGCGCGACGACCCGCATCGTGATGGATGCGCCGCCCGCCCAGGAGAACAGCGCACCCTTCGTGCACGTCGCCAAGCTCATGAGCGCGGCCGGCGTGAACGCACCGCAGGTGCTCGAGTGGGACCAAGCCCAGGGTTTCCTGCTGCTCGACGACCTGGGCCTGCAGACCATGCTGGACGTCATCGACCCGGGCGACCCCGATGCTGCGCGCCCGCTCTACGCCCAGGCGATCGACGCGCTGATCCAATGGCAGCTGGCGTCCAGGCCCGATGTGCTGCCGCCCTACGACCGGGCACTGCTGGAGCGCGAACTGGCGCTCTTTCCGCAGTGGTATGTCGCGCAGCACCGCGGCCTGCGCGTCGAAGGGAAGCTGCAGGAGCGGCTCGAGCGCAGCTTCAAGCTGATCGTCGAAAGCAACCTCGCCGCACCGAGCGTCTATGTGCACCGCGACTTCATGCCGCGCAACCTCATGATCACGGACGGCCGCGCGCTGGGCGTGCTGGACTTCCAGGACGCGGTGCATGGCCCGATCACCTACGACATCGCGAGCCTGATGCGCGATGCCTTCCTGAGCTGGGACGAAGACTTCGTGCTCGACATCACGGTGCGCTACTGGGAACAGGCGCGCAAGGCCGGGCTGCCGGTCGACGAGGACTTCGGCGCCTTCTACCGCGCAGTCGAGTGGATGGGCCTGCAGCGCCACCTGAAGGTCGCCGGTATCTTCGCGCGGCTCACCCTGCGCGACGGCAAGCCGCGCTACCTGGCCGATACGCCACGCTTCATCGCCTACATCCGCGCGACCGCCGGCCGCTACCGCGAACTCGCGCCGCTGCTGCGCGCGATCGACGAGATCGAAGGCACGCAGCCCGCAAGCGGCTTCGCGTACGGGCGGGTGTGACGCCGCGATTCCATTGCGCCATCGGCCTGGCCGCGCACAGCGCGCTGGTGCTGCCGGCCGGCGCCGCACGGCACGTGCAGGTGCTGCGCATGCAGCCGGGCGACGCACTGACGCTGTTCGACGGCAATGGCGGCGAGTACGCCGCGACGGTGGAACGCATGGGTCGCAGCGAGGTCGCGGTCCAGGTCGGCGCCCATGACGCCGTCGAGCGCGAGGCGCCGCGTGCCGTACACCTGGCGATCGGCATGCCGGCCAACGAGCGCATGGACTGGCTGGTCGAGAAGGCCACCGAGCTCGGCGTGGCCAGCATCCAGCCCCTGATGACCGCCCACGGCGTGTTGCGCCTCGCCGGCGAGCGCGCGGACAAGAAGCGTGTGCACTGGGAAGCGATCGCCATCGCCGCCTGCGAACAATGCGGCCGCAACCGCGTGCCGCTGATCCACCCGGTGCGCGCGTGGGCCGGCTGGATCGAGACGCCACCCATCGACGACGCCGAACGCTTCGTGCTGAGCCTGGCCGATCGCAGCTGCACCGTGCGCGAGATGCGCGAGCGTGTGCCGGCCGCAGCGCTGCGCGGCGCCTGCGTTCTCAGCGGTCCCGAGGGCGGCCTGAACACCGCCGAGGAGCAGGATGCGGTGGCACGCGGCTTCGCACCGCTCACGCTCGGACCGCGCGTGCTGCGCGCCGAAACCGCGGCGCTGGCGGCGCTCGCATTGCTTGCGGGTCAGTGATCAGATTTCCTTCGTTTCTACCTCCCACATTCAATGCCACGCACCTTGCAACGCCATTCCATTCCATCGCGCCTCGCGCCTGCCCTGTTCGCCGTGATGTGCACCGGCGGCGCCGCACACGCCCAGGGGCCGGCCATCGCATCGACACCGACGCAGGTGAAGCCGGCGGTCGATCAGGCCTACACGCAACTCATGGCCGCGCCGGCCGTCAAGCAGCTGCTCGACGCCGTCAAGGCCGACCACGAGCGCTCGATCGAAGACCTCAAGCTGCTGACCGAGATCGAAGCGCCGCCCTTCAAGGAGCAGAAGCGCGCCGAGGCCTTCCTCGCCCGCATGAAGGCGCTGGGCCTGGCCGACGCGCGGATCGACGCCGAGGGCAATGTCGTCGGCCTGCGCAAAGGCATCGGCAACGGCCCCAAGCTGCTGATCTCGGCCCATCTCGACACGGTCTTTCCCGCCGGCACCGACGTCAAGGTGAAGGAGCGCGAAGGCAAGCTCTACGCGCCCGGTATCTCGGACGACACGCGCGGCCTTGCGGTGCTCTTGTCGTGGCTCAAGGTGCTCAACGACAACAAGGTGCAGACGGTGGGCGACCTGCTGATCGTCGGCAACGTGGGCGAAGAGGAGCTGGGCAACCTGCGCGGCATGAAGGCCATCTTCCGCGATCACCTCGACATCGACGGCATGGTGGGCGTGGAGCCGTCAGCCGAGGGCACGGTGCTGGTGCTCGGCACTGCAAGCCATCGCTACGAGGTGAGCTTCAAGGGTCCCGGCGGCCACAGCTATGCGGCCTTCGGGCAGGTGCCCAGTGCCATCCACGGCATGGGCCGCGCGATCGCCAAGATCGCCGAGATCAAGACGCCCAGCTTTCCGAAGACCACCTTCACCGTCGGCACCGTGGGCGGCGGCACATCGGTCAACACCATCGCGCCCGATGCGCGCATGGCGGTCGACATCCGCTCCGACGAGATGGGCGCGCTGCTCGACACCGAAAAGAAGGTGCTGGCCGCGATCGACGAGGCGGTGGTGGAAGAGGACAAGCGCTGGAATGTCACGACGCTCTCGGTGTCCAACAAGCTGATCGGCGACCGGCCGGGCGGGCGCACGCCTTCGGACTCGCCGATCGTCGAAGCGGCCATCCGCTCGAACACCGCCTTCGGCCACAAGACCCTGTTGACCGGCGCCAGCACCGATGCCAACGTGCCGATGTCGCTCGGCATCCCGGCCATCATCATCGGCGGCGGCGGAAAGACCGGTGGCTTTCACTCGCTCAGCGAATGGATCGACGTGACAGACGGATGGAAGGGCGCGCAGAATGCCCTGGTGACCGTGCTCGGGCTGGTCGGCGTGCAAGGCGTGAGCGAGCCGCTGCTGCCCAAGCGCACTCCGCGGTCGAAGTAGACCGCCTCCACTCATTCACTTCAGGAGCCCATCATGGGATTGCTCGACTCGGTACTCGGACAGGTGCTCGGCGGCACGCAGCCGCACGCGCAAGACGGCGGCGTAGGCAGCCTCGGCAACTTGGGCGGACTCGGTGATCTCGGCGGCCTCGCGGGTGCATTGGGCGGACTGCTCGCCAACAACGGCGAGCAGGGCGGCCTCGGCGGCCTGGTCTCGAAGTTCGAGCAGGCCGGCATGGGCGACGTGATCGGCTCCTGGGTCGGCAAGGGCGAGAACGCGCCGATCTCGGGCGGTCAATTGCAGGACGTGCTGGGCAGCGACGTGATCTCGGGCATCGCGCAAAAGCTCGGCATCAACGTGGCGACGCTGCTGCCGCTGCTGGCCACCTTGCTGCCCACGCTGATCGACCAGCTCACGCCGAAGGGCCAGGCGCCGGCCGAAGGCCTTGGCAACCAGGACGACCTGCTGTCTTCGTTGAGCGGGCTGCTCCAGAAGGGCTGAACCCGCCTCGGCAGCGACGACAGTCAAGCGGGCGGGAAGCGCTCGCCGAGCCAGCGCCCGAGCGTTTCGAACACGGGCTGCGCATCGCGCTCGTTGAAGATCTCGTGATAGAGCGCCGGGAAGCAGGTGGCCCCGAGCACCGAGGCCGGCGCCGCAGCCGCGAAGGCGCGGCTGGCGGCCGGCTGCACCAGATGATCGTCGCCGGCGTAGATCAAGAGCGTCGGCATCTGCCACTGCGGCGCGGCCGCCTGAACGAACTTGCCTTCATCCGCGAGAAAGCGCGCGAGCCGCGCGCCGATGCGGTCGTGGCACAGCGGATCGTCGCGGTAGGCCTGCACCACGGCCGGATCGTGCGAAAGGTAGCGGTCGTCGAGGCCGTTGCCCACGCGCAGGGTCGGTGCCACGCGCGACAACAGTGCGATCAGGAACTTCTGGAACGCACCGAGGCCCGGATCCAGGCCTGGCGATGAAAGCACCAGCGCATCGACCTTGCGCACCGCGCGCGCCACGAAGCTCGCCGCGACCAGCCCGCCGAGGCTGTGGCCCAGCAGCACCAGCGGCAGCCCGGGATGGGTTCGGCGCGTGTCGTCGACCACCAGCGCGAGATCGTCGACCAGGCGCATCACGCTGGGCAGGCCACCGCGCGGCCCGCTCGACGCCCCGTGGCCGTAGTGGTCGGCGGCGCGCACCGCAAAGCCCCAGCCATTGAGCCGCTCGGCCACGTGGCCGTAACGACCCGCATGCTCGCCGATGCCGTGCACCAGCACGACGACGGCACTTGCGGGACGACTCTCCGGCAGCGGCCACGCGTGCAGCGCCAGCGTCTCGCCGTCCGGCGTGCGCAACGCCGGCTCGGACTTCAAGCGGCGGCGACGGCTTGGGCGGCCGGCAGTGCGGCAATCACTTCGGCGACGGCCGCGGTCAGCTTCTTCGCATAGGGCACGTGCAGGAACTCGTTGGGCCCGTGCGCGTTGCTTTTGGGGCCCAGCACGCCGCAGACCATCATCTGCGCCTTCGGGAAGCCGACGCTCAGCATGTTCATGAGCGGAATGGTGCCGCCCTGGCCGATGTAGCCGCAGCTCGCGCCGAAGTGCGCCTGCGACGCGGCGTTGAGCGCGCGCTCGAACCAGGGCGCGGTGCCGGGCGCGTTCCATCCGGTGGCGCCGCCGTTGCTGTCGAAGGTGACCCTGGCCTGGTAGGGCGCGTTGTCTTCGAGCAGCGTCTTGAGCTGCTGCACCGCCTGGTCGGCATCGACCAGCGGCGGCAGGCGCAGCGACAGCTTGAAGGCGGTGTAAGGGCGCAGCACGTTGCCTGCATCCTTCAAGGCAGGGAAGCCTTCGGCGCCGGTGACCGAGAGCGTCGGCTTCCAGGTGCGGTTGATCAGCGCTTCCACCGGGTCGCTGGTGGTCGGCAGCGCGAAGGCGGTCGATCCGCCGCAGTCGTAGTGCGCCCACGGGAAGCGCTTGTAGACCTCGTCGCCGAGGATGGCGGCCGTTGCCCTGGCCTGCACCAGCCGTTCGGCCGGCATCTCGCAATGGAAGCTCTCGGGCAGCAGGCGCCCGGTCTTGCTGTCCTCGAGGCGATCGAGCACCTGCCGCATGATGCGGAAGCTCGAGGGCACGAGTCCGGAGGCATCGCCGGAGTGCACGCCCTCGGTCAGGATCTCGACCTTCAGCGTTCCGCTCGCCATGCCGCGCAGCGAGGTGGTGAGCCAGAGCTGGTCGTAGTTGCCGGCGCCCGAATCGAGGCAGATCACGAGGCCCACCTCGCCGAGGCGCGCGCGCAGCGCATCGACGTAAGGCAGCAGGTCGTAGGAGCCGGACTCTTCGCAGGTCTCGATCAGGCCCACGATGCGCGGATGCGCGACGCCCTGCGCCTTGAGCGCCTGCAGCGCCGCGACGCTCGCATAGACCGCGTAGCCGTCGTCGGCACCGCCGCGCCCGTAGAGCAGGCCGTCTTCGTACTTCGGCGTCCATGGGCCGAGATCGTTGCGCCAGCCGGTGAACTCGGGCTGCTTGTCGAGATGGCCGTACATCAGCACGGTCTCCTTCATGTCGGTGCCGGTGGCCGGCACTTCGAAGAAGAGCACAGGAGTGCGGCCTTCGAGCCGCACGATCTCGAGCTTCAGGCCTTCGACCTTCTGCGCTTCCACCCAGCGGGCGGCGTTCTGCAGAACGGTTTCGAGGTAGCCGTGCTGCGCCCAGTCCTTGTCGAAGCCGGGCGACTTGGCGGGGATCGCGATGTAGTCGGTGAGCTGCGGGACGATGTCCCGGTCCCATTTGGAGGAAACGTCGGACAGGGCGCGCTCGGCGTCGAGCAGGCCCGAAGGCATTTCGCGGTGCAGGGGTGCGTTCATGAGAAATCTCCGCGGATGAGAAGACGGTGTGGGGTGTGTCGAATTATGGGCGCAGGTGGCCAAACCCACAGCCCTTGGGCTAATCTCGGCGCTGCTTTCAAAAGTGAACCGCTTTATCGAAAGGCAGACCTTGAGCAGCACGAACAAGCGCATCCGCGTCGGCATCGGTGGCTGGACCTACGAGCCCTGGCGCAACAATTTCTATCCCGCCGGGCTGCCCCAAAGCCAGGAACTGAACTACGCCAGCCGGCAGCTCACGGCGATCGAAGTCAACGGCACCTACTACAGCAGCTTCAAGCCGCCGACCTTCAAGAAGTGGCATGACGAGACGCCGGACGACTTCATGTTCTCGCTCAAGGCATCGCGCTTCGCGACCAACCGCAAGCTGTTGTCGACGGCCGGCGAATCGATCACGCGCTTTGTCGAGAGCGGCATCGGCGAACTGGGCAACAAGCTGGGCCCGATCGTCTGGCAGTTCATGCCGACCAAAGCCTTCGATGCGGAGGACTTCGCGGGCTTTCTCGAACTGCTGCCGAAGAAGGAAGGCAGCCGCGCGCTGCGCCATGTGGTCGATGTCCGGCACGAAAGCTTCATGACGCCGGAGTACCTGGCGCTCGCGCGCAAGCACAAGGTGGCGACGGTCTTCACCGACGCGGAGAAGTTTCCGTCCTTCGCCGATCTGACCACCGACTTCGTCTATGCCCGCCTGATGATGAGCGACGCCACGCTGGAGAGCGGCTACGCGCCGAAGGCGCTGGACGCGTGGGCCGAGGCCGCCAAGACCTGGGCCGAGGGCGGTTCGCCGGCCGCGCTGCCACTCGTCGAAAAGGCGGCGCCGAAGGCGGCCGCGGCGCGCGACGTCTTCGTCTACTTCATCAACGGCGCAAAAGAAAAGGCACCGGCTGCAGCCGGTGCCTTGATTCAACGTCTGGCCTGAGTCGAGTCGGAACGCGTCAGGCCGCGGCCTGCAGCGCAGGCTTGGGGCTGCTGCTGCCGGCGGATGTGCCGAAGCTGATTTCGCCTGAAAGCTGGCCGCCTTCTTCGACCACGATCTTGCCGTAGCGGATCTTGCCGGTGACCTTGCCGGTGGAATGGATGACGAGCTTTTCGCGCACGGTGAGGTTGCCGTCGAAGAGGCCGCGGATTTCCGCGATGTCGATTTCGGCCGAGCCCTTGAATGCGCCCTGTTCGGCGATCTGCATGACGCGCGAGTCCATCGTCGCTTCGACCAGGCCTTCGACCACGAGCGTGTCGCAATCGGTGATCTCGACGCCCTTGAGCTTGATGTTCGGGCCGACGGTGAGCTTGCTGCCGCCTTCCTTGGGTGTGCTCGCTGCCGCATTGGCCGCTTGGGCCGTCAGGTTCGAGGGGTTGACCGGAGTGCCCGACAGGTTGGTGCCGGAACCCACCAGCGGCGCAGGTCGGGAGGGGAGGGAATCGGTGTCGCGTTCACGCTTGCCGAAGAAGGGGGACTGTGTGGCCAATGGGAAGCTCCTCAAAAGGGCTATCGTAAGAAGGCGCTTACGGCGCTCGGCACTTCATTGCGCAAGAAACGTAACCGAATACGTCCGGGCCGCCAAAGGTGAAGACTTTATGCTGCGTGAAGGCCGCGTCGACAATGGCAGGGCTTGCGACTACCGACCCTGCATGATGACCCCAACGATCTCACCCGCGGCATCTGTTTCCGAACTGGCGCAAGGGGATGCGCGCTTCGGCAAGCCCGCACACGGCTGGCGGCGCACCTTGTTCTCGGTGATCTTCGAGTCCGACTCGCGCGCGGGGCGGCTGTTCGATCTGATCCTGATCGCGGTGATCGTCACCAGCGTCGTGGTCGTGATCCTGGACAGCGTGCAGCCCATCCGGCAACGCGCGGGCCATGTGTTCGGCGTGCTCGAATGGATCTTCACCGGGCTCTTCACGCTCGAGTATCTGGGCCGGCTGGCCTGCGTGCAGAAACCGCTGCGCTATGCGACGAGCTTCTACGGCGTGATCGATCTGCTCGCGCTGCTGCCGACCTTCCTGGTGGCGCTGGCGCCCGAGTTCGCCTACCTGATCGACGTGCGGGTCCTGCGTCTGGTGCGGGTGTTCCGCATCTTCAAGCTGTCGCGCTATTCGGTGGAGTACCGCGCGCTGGTGAGTGCCGTGGCGGCGAGCCGCCGGAAGATCACCGTGTTCGTCGGCTTCGTGATGCTGGTGGTGCTGGTGATGGGTACGCTGATGTACGTCGTGGAAGGACCGACGCATGGCTTCACGAGCATTCCGGTGGCCGTGTACTGGGCGATCTCGACCATGGCCACGGTGGGCTTCGGCGACCTGGTGCCGAAGACCGACCTCGGCCGCGCGATCGCCTCGGTGATGATGCTGCTGGGCTGGGGCGTGCTCGCGGTGCCGACCGGCATCGTCACCGCCGAGATGGCGCGGCGCGGACCAGACGAGGGGCCGGTCCCCGTTGCGCCGCGCGGCGTGTTCGCGATGGCCGTGCCCGAGACCGCCGCGCCGCGCCGCCGCCTCACGCCAGCCGCCAGGCGGCGCGCCCTTGCGCAGCATCGTCGACCTTCGCGATGAGGCCAGCGTGCGGTCAGCGTTCGCGTTCGAACTTGAAGACCGCGGTGCCGGCACGCGCGTTCGGCAGCCAGCGCACCTCGGTCCCATCCTGCAGGCCGAAGGCATCGATCACGCGCAGACGGTTCTTGTGCGCGAGCACCTCGAAGTCCTTGAAGGTGCCGACGCGGATGTTGGGCGTGTCGTACCACTCGTAGGGCAGGCGCCGCGTGACCGGCATGCGCCCGCGCGCGATGCTGATGCGGTTCGGCCAGTGCGCGAAGTTGGGGAAGGCGACGATGCCGGTGCGCCCGACGCGCGCCGTTTCGCGCAGCATCACCTCGGCATTGCGAAGGTGCTGCAGCGTGTCGATCTGCAGCACGACGTCGAAGGAAGCGTCGTCGAACATCGCGAGGCCCTCGTCGAGGTTGAGCTGGATCACGTCGACCCCGTGCCGTATGCATTGCAGCACGTTGCCGTCGGCGATCTCGACGCCGTAGCCGCTGCAGCCGCGCTCGCGCTGCAGCAGATCGAGCAGTGCGCCGTCGCCGCAACCGAGGTCGAGCACGCGGGAACCTTCGGGCACGAGTCGGGCGATCACGCGCTGGGTATCGAGATCACTCATGCGGCCCCCCTTCTTTCGCGATGCGCTCGAAGTACGAGCGCACCACGCTCATGTAGCGCGCGTCGTCGAGCAGGAAGGCATCGTGTCCATGCGGGGCGTCGATCTCGGCGTAGCTCACGTTGCGCCGGTTGTCGAGCAGGGCCTTCACGATCTCGCGGCTGCGCGCCGGCGAGAAGCGCCAGTCGGTGGTGAAGCTCACGAGCAGGAACTTGGCCGTGGCCCGCGCCAGCGCGGCGCCCAGGTCGCCGCCGTGCGCGCGCGCGGGGTCGAAGTAGTCGAGCGCGCGCGTGATCAGCAGGTAGGTGTTGGCGTCGAAGTATTCGCTGAACTTGTCGCCGTTGTAGCGCAGGTAGCTCTCGATCTGGAACTCGACCTCCTGGGTCGAGTAGAGGAAGTCCGCACTCGACACCTCGCCCTCGACCGCGCTGCGCAGCGCACGGCCGAACTTCTCGTTCATCACGTCGTCGCTCTGGTAGGTGATGTGACCGATCATGCGGGCGATGCGCAGGCCGCGCTTGGGCACCACGCCGTGCTCGTAGAAATGGCCGCCATTGAAGTCGGGGTCGGTCACGATCGCGCGGCGCGCAACCTCGTTGAAGGCGATGTTCTGCGCCGTGAGACTGGGCGCACTGGCAATCACCACGGCGTGGCGCACGCGCTCGGGGTACTGCAGCGTCCACGAGAGCGCCTGCATGCCGCCGAGGCTGCCGCCCATCACCGCCGCGAGCGTCTGAATGCCGAGCGCGTCCAGCAGCGCGGCCTGGGCACGAACCCAGTCCTCGACGGTGACCACCGGGAAGTCGGCGCCATAGACGCGCCCGGTGGCAGGATTGACGTGCATCGGACCGGTGGAGCCGAAGCAGGAGCCGAGGTTGTTGATGCCGATCACGAAGAAGCGATCGGTGTCGACCGGCTTGCCGGGGCCGATCATGGTGTCCCACCAGCCTTCGGACTTGTCCTGGCCCGCGTAGACGCCGGCGACATGGTGTGAAGCGTTCAGCGCGTGGCACACCAGCACCGCATTGCTGCGCTCGGCATTCAGGGTGCCGTAGGTTTCGAAAGCCAGGGTGTAGTTGCCGATCGATGCACCGCTGCTGAGAGGCAGCGGGCCCGCGAACGACATCGATTGCGAAGAGACGACCAACGACATGAATGAAAAAGACCCGGCCTCGCCAAAAACGAGCCGGGTCCGGCATCCGTCTTTAGCTGCATTTGTTAAGCGCCCGCAAGCTGGAGCAAATCGGCGCGTCCGGCAAGTATATGCCGCTCAATCCCAGCCTACCAACGCGGCCACGCCGAGCAGCAGGAACAGCGCGGCGGAGACGCCGTGCACCAGCCGGATCGGCACGCGCTTCACGATGTGGTCGCCCAGCCACACGACCGGTGCGTTGGCCAGCATCATGCCGAGCGTGGTGCCGAACACCACCCAGACGTAGGCATCCACGTAGCGCGCCGCAAGCATCACGGTCGCGATCTGCGTCTTGTCGCCCATCTCGGCGAGAAAGAAGGCAATCAAGGTGGTGCCGAAGACGCCGAAGCGAAAAGCCTTCGGCACGTCGCCGTCGTCAAGCTTGTCGGGAATCAGCATCCACAGCGCCATCGCGATGAAGGAGCCGCCCAGGATCCATCGCAGCACGTCGGGGCCGAGCGCGTGCGTGACCCAGTTGCCCACGGCGCCCGCGAGTGCGTGGTTCAACACAGTGGCGGTGAAGATGCCCAGCACGATCGGCCAGGGCTTGCGAAACCGTGCGGCGAGCACGAGGGAGAGCAACTGGGTCTTGTCGCCCATTTCGGCGAGTGCGACCACGCCGGTTGCAACGAGAAAAGCTTCCATGAAAAGGGATTCCTTGGGCCGAAGGACGCAATTGACCGTGCAACGCCTTCGGCCAAATCCGAAGTTGCACGGTCAAAGGTCTCGCCAGGTGGAACACTGCCTGCGCCATGTCCTGCGCGGGGCAGGACAAGTCTGTTGACGCAAACCCCTCACGCGATGGAAGGCGGCTACTCCCCAATGACCGCGCGATTGTAGTGCAGCATCAACGATGCTTGTAAGCGTGCGCTAGCTTTCTAAAAGTTTTGAGGCGGCACGGTTGGGGGCAAATTCTTACTTGCGCTCGAAGCATTTCACCCATAATGCACGAGCCTCCCTTCAGATTTCGGGGCGGTGATCGGGTGATCGGACAGTTTCGCGCGGCTCGGCGGATTTCGTTTGGGTGGTGCTCTCGGGACTCCATCGCTTTTCTTGATGTGTTTATAGGAGTCCCTTGATGGGCAACAAACTGTACGTCGGTAACCTGCCGTATTCGGTGCGCGACGGTGATCTCGAGCAGGCCTTCGGCCAATTCGGTTCGGTGAGGAGCGCCAAGGTCATGATGGAGCGCGACACCGATCGCTCCAAGGGCTTTGGCTTTGTCGAAATGGGCAGCGATGCAGAAGCGCAAGCGGCCATCAACGGCATGAACGGCCAGCCGCTGGGTGGCCGCAGCGTCGTCGTGAATGAAGCACGCCCGATGGAAGCCCGCCCCCCGCGCAGCGGTGGCTACGGTGGCGGCGGCGGTGGTTATGGCGGCGGTGGTGGTGGCGGCTACGGCGGTGGTGGCGGCGGCGGTCGCAGCGGCGGTGGTGGCTACAGCGGCGGCGGTGGCCGCAGCGGTGGTGGCGGCGGTTACGGCGGCGGAGGTGGCGGCGGTGATGGCGGTTTCCGCAGCCCGTACGGCGCTGGCCCGCGCGGCGGCGGTGGCCGCAGCGGTGGTGGCGGCTACGGCGGCGGCGGCAATGGCGGCAACAGCGGCTACTGAGTTCGGCACGCATCATCAAAAAAAGGCTCCCGAGGGAGCCTTTTTTGATGGCGACGGGCGGCTTCATTCATCGCGCCGCTTCTTGCGCCCGCGACCCTGTACGGCACGGTCGAACAGTGCGTTCGGCAGCAGGCGCATGAGCTTCGCGACCACGCCCATCTGCCACGGAATCACGCGGTAGCTCGTGCCGGCCTCGATGGCTCGGAAGGCTCGATCGGCGAAGTCGCCGGCCCGGATCAGGAAGGGCATGCCATAGCGATTGCCCTGCGTCAGCGGCGTGTCGACATAGCCTGGGCACAGCGTGACCACCTTGACGCCACTGGCGCGCAGTTCGCCGCGCAGGCTCTCGCAGTACGCCACCACGCCCGCCTTGCTGGCGCAATACGCGCCGTGGCCGGGGAGACCCCGGATGGACGCGACGCTGCCAATGCCAACGAGCCGGCCGCTGCCGCGCGCCGTCATCGCCGACACGAAGGGGTGGAAGGTCGCAGCCAGCCCGACATTGTTGGTCGCGAAGGTCTGTGCGAGCACATCGAGGTCGCCGCGGTCCGCGGTATCGATGCCCACGCTGATGCCGGCGTTCGCGATCACGACGTCCGGGACGCCCTGGCGCGCGATGCAGTCTGCGCCCGCAGCCACGATGCTGTCGGTTTGCGCGACGTCCGCACCATAGATCTGGAATCGACCGGCGTCGATGCGTTGTGCACTGGCCCACGCTTCGATCTCGGCCGTGCGCCGCGCCACCAGCGCAAGGCTGTAGCCCGCCTGGTAGAAGCGCGCCGCCAGTGCCTGCCCGATGCCGCTCGATGCCCCGGTGATGAAGACCAGCCGCGTCAATGCTTCGCCCCGGGCGAGTTCGCCGGGGGCATCAACAAGCCCCGCACGCGACCCTGCAGGTTGGCGACGCCCGTCAAGTTGTCGTAGTCCAGCGAATCGGCCGTGAACTGGTCGGTTCCGCGGATCAGGGTGACGGGCTTGTGCGACTTGACGCGCTCGGTATCGAGAAAGGCGTGCAGGAACTCGCCGCGGAACTCCAGGCGCGGCATGGGCTTGCCGGTGGCCGAAACGGCCGCATCACGGATCACGATCGCGTTGCCGAACAGCTGGATCTCGCTGCCGTCGCCGTTCGACAAGCCGCGGTTGGCGGTCGCCCGCGTCGTCAGCCCCTCGGGCGACACGGAGCGCAGGCGCACCTGGTCGACTTCCATGGTGTCGTTGTCCGGGTAGTGCCGGCCTTCGGTGCCGAACAGCTCGCTGCGCAACTCGCCGTTGGGCAGGAAATTCTTGACCACGAAGCCGCGCATGAAGAAGTCGGGCTCGTGCTTGGGCGCCTCCTTGGCGGTCGGTTCGAGCAGTTTCGGCGCGTTGCGCACCAGCCAGTAGGTGCCGAGCGCCAGTACCGCCGTCAGGATGATCGGCAGATAAATGGTGACGCGGTCGAAGCCGTCGCGCAGCAGATTCCAGGCCGCCTTCGCCTTTGCCCTCATGCCGCAGGGCCTCGCACGCCGTCGAGCAGCTTGCGGTAGTGGCCGCCCGCGGTGAGCAACAGATCGCAGAATTCGCGCGCCGCGCCTTCGCCGCCGCGCGCCGCCGTCACATGGTGCGCGATGGCACGCACTTCCGCGTGGGCATTGGCGGGTGCGGCCGCGAAGGCGGCACGGGTCAGCACGGGCAGGTCCGGCCAGTCGTCGCCGATCGCGGCGGCCTGCTTCCAATCGAAGCCGAGCAGGGCGAGCAGCGCCTCGGCGGCCGGCAGCTTGTCTTCGGTGCCGTAGCGCACGTGCTCGATGCCCAGCGCCTGCAGGCGCACGCGCAGCGGCTTCGAATCGCGACCCGTGATCACCGCCGGCGTGATGCCCGCCGCGCGCAGCAGCTTGAGGCCGTAGCCGTCGAGGATGCTGAAGCGCTTGAGCGTCTCGCCGTGCTCGCTGAAGTAGACCCCGCCGTCGGTGAGCACGCCGTCGACATCGAAGAAGGCGACGCGGATGTCCTGCGCGGCGAGCAGGGCCTCCGCCTTGAATTCGAGCGCCATCAGATGACTTTCGCGCGCATCAGGTCGTTGATGCTGAGCGCGCCGATCAGCACGCCTGCTGCATCGACCACCAGCACGCTCGTGATGCGGTGCTGTTCCATCAGCTCGGCAGCCTCCACCGCCAATGCGTCGGCACGCAGCGTGCGCGGCCCTCGATGCATCACGTCGGCGGCGGTCATGGCGCGCAGGTCCGCGCCGGTCTCGACCTGCCTGCGCAGATCGCCATCGGTGAAGATGCCGATCGCGCGGCCTTCAGGGTCGACCACTGCTGTCGCGCCGAGCCCTTTCGAACTCATCTCGCGCATGATCTCGCTGAGGCTGGCGTCGGGCCCGATGCGCGGGACGGCATCGCCGGAGCGCATGACGTCGCTCACATGGGTCAGCAGCTTGCGGCCCAGGGCGCCGCCCGGGTGCGAACGCGCGAAGTCCTCGGTGCCGAAACCGCGCGCGTCCAGCAGCGCGACGGCGAGTGCGTCACCGAGCGCCATCTGCGCGGTGGTGCTGGCCGTCGGCGCGAGATTGAGCGGACAGGCTTCTTTCTCGACGCCGCTGTCCAGCACGATGTCGGCGTGTTTCGCCAGCGTGGAGTCGGCACCCCCGGTCATCGCGATCAGCGGCACGCCCTGGCGCTTGACGACCGGCAGGATCACCGTCAGTTCTTCGACCTCGCCGCTGTTGGAGATGGCCAGCACGAGATCGACCGACTTGATCATGCCGAGATCGCCGTGGCTCGCCTCGGCCGGGTGCACGAACATCGCCGGCGTGCCGGTCGACGCGAGCGTGGCGGCGATCTTGCGGCCGACGTGGCCGCTCTTGCCCATGCCCATGACGACCACGCGGCCCCGCACGTCGAGGATCTTCTGAACGGCCTCCACGAAGCTCGTGCCCACGCGCTGCTTGAGGCCGAGCACGGCTGCAGCTTCGATGTCGAACGTCAAGCGCGCCCGCGCGAGCATCGCGTCGGGTTGGGCCGCAATGGCCAGGTCGGGGCGGGAACTCATCGCGGGATTTTATCGGCCGGAGCTCGGGAAACCCGAACCCCGGCGTTTCATTCAGTAGCATCGCCCCATGTCGTCGTTCGATCTCACGCTGATGTACTTGCTGGCTGCAGTGGTCGGCGTGGTGATCTGCCGCTATCTTCGGCTGCCGCCGATGCTTGGCTATCTCGGGGCGGGCGTGCTCATCGGCCCCCACGCACTGGCGTTCGCGCAGAACTCCGAAGGCATCCGGCACCTGGGCGAGTTCGGCGTCGTTTTCCTCATGTTCGTGATCGGGCTGGAGTTCAACCTGCCCAAGCTGCGCGCGATGCGCAAGCACGTGTTCGGCCTCGGGCTGCTGCAGGTCATGCTCACCATGGCGATCGCGACCGCGGGCGCCCTGCTGGTCGCTTCGCGGCTGCCGCCGGCCTGGCATCTGGGCTGGCAGACGGCGCTGGCGCTCTCGGGCGCGCTCACCATGAGCAGCACCGCGATCGTCGTCAAGCTGATGGCCGAGCGGCTCGAGCTCGACAGCGAGCACGGAAAGCGCGTGATGGGCGTGCTGCTGTTTCAGGATCTCGCCGTCGTGCCTTTGCTGGTGCTGATTCCGGCGCTTGGTGCGCCGCCGGAGACGTTGTTCAAGGCGCTCGGGCTGGCGCTACTCAAGGCCAGCTTCCTGGTCGGCGTGCTGCTCTACGGCGGGCCGCGCGTGATGCGCTGGTGGCTGACGATCGTCGCACGCCGGCGCAGCGAGGAGCTGTTCATGCTCAACCTGCTGCTTGTCACGCTGGGCCTGGCCTGGCTCACCGAGCTTGCGGGCCTGAGCCTCGCGCTCGGCGCCTTCGTGGCCGGCATGCTGGTCTCGGAAACCGAGTTCAAGCACCAGGTGGAGACCGATATCCGCCCCTTCCACGACGTGTTGCTCGGGCTCTTCTTCATCACCATCGGGATGTCGCTCGACTGGCATATCGTGGTCGAACGCTGGGCGCTGATCGGGCTGCTGCTCTTGCTGCCGCTGGCCTTCAAGCTGACGCTGGTCACGCTGCTGGCGCGCGCGCTCGGGGCCACCGCCGGCGTCTCGCTGCGCACCGGGCTCTACCTTGCGCAGGCGGGGGAGTTCGGCTTCGTGCTGCTGACGCTGGCGCAGGGGCAGGAGCTGCTGCCGCCCTGGCTAGCGAATCCGGTGCTCGCGTCGATGGTGCTGTCGATGCTCGCGACGCCGTTCATCGTCATGTACAGCAACCGCATCGTGCGCAAGCTGGTGGCGAGCGACTGGATGCAGCAATCGCTGCAGATGACGACGATCGCGCGCAAGACCATCAACACCGCGCAACACGTGATCATCTGCGGCTACGGACGCTGCGGGCAGAACCTGGCGCGCGTGCTGGAGCGCGAGGGCATTCCGTACCTGGCGCTGGACCTGGACCCGGATCGCGTGCACCAGGCCGCCGCGGCCGGCGACTCCGTGGTGTTCGGCGACGCGGCGCGGCTGCAGGCGCTGATGGCGGCGGGCCTGGCGCGCGCCAGCGCGGTCGTCGTGACCTACCTCGACGTGCCCGGCGCGCTCAAGGTGCTGGCCAACACACGGGCGCATGCGCCGCAGGTGCCGGTGATCGTGCGCACGAAGGACGATCGCGATCTCGAACGGCTGCAGAGCGCCGGCGCGACCGAGGTGGTGCCCGAGGCGATCGAGGGTTCGCTGATGCTCGCAAGCCATGCGCTCGCACTGGTCGGCGTTCCCATGCGGCGCGTGATCCGTGTGGTGCAGGACCAGCGCGACGCGCGCTACAACCTGCTGCGCGGGTACTTCCACGGCGCCGACGACGACAACGCCGACGAGCTGGACCACGAGCGCCTCAACAGCTTCACGCTCACAGCCGACGCGCGGGCGGTCGGCAAGCCGCTGGATCAACTGGCGCTTCATGCAGTGGGTGTGCGCGTCGCGAGCTTCCGGCGCCGCGACGGCAAGGCCGAAGAGGCGGGCGACAGCACGGTATTGGCGGACGGCGACACCCTCGTGCTCTCCGGCAAGCCGGGCGCACTCGCCGTGGCGATCGACATTCTGCAAAAAGGCTGAGGTCTTGGGCGCGTCGGCGCAGACTTGGGTCAGTTCAGGAGCGTCGGATTGCGCTTCTCTTCCTCGATCTGCTGTTGGCGACGCACCGCATCGCACTGGCCATGCGTTCGATATTCGGCCTTGGCGCATTGCGCAACCAGGCAACGCGAGCGCCCGAAGAAGCCTTGTCCGGCACATGCCGCCTCCGGGCTGGCGGGGGCGGCAGGCTCGGGTGGCGGCGCGGCGGCGACCGTCACGGCCGGCGCGACGGCAGCCGGTTGTGGCGCAGGGGCTGGGGCAGCCGCGGGCGCGGGCTTGCGCGGCTTGGGCGCAATGGCGACAGCCGCAGGCTTGACCGGCTCGGCTTTGGGGGGAGCAGGCGACGCAGGCGCTGCCGGCTCGACCGGCGGCGGAGGAGGCGCCACCTGAACGGATTCGACGACCGGCGCCTCTGCGGCGGCCACGGAAGCGGATGGCGCTGCAGGCGGAGGTGGCGACACGGGAATGGGAGCGGGGGTGGGTGCTGCCGCAGGTGCTTGCGCCACAGCCGGCGTGACGACGCCTCGCTTGCCGTACGCATACCAGCCGCCGGCAACAACCACGACGGCGATCAACAAGCCCCAGGCGCCGATCCTGCTCGCGGACGATGGTCGTGCAACGGACCGCGCCGCCGCCGGCGGCGCCGACTTGGGCGCCCGAGCCGCAGGCTGCGGCCGCGGTTCGGGTGCGGGCTGAAGCGGCGCTGCCGGCACAGGCGAACGGGTCGAGCCCCTCACCACGGTTACTTCGTCGGCAGCGGAAACAGGCGCCCGGACCGGCGCGGCGGGCAGCGGCATGCGCTCCGTCACGGGCCATCCATCATCGGTCCCGGCGGATGCTCCAGCCGGCGCCGCCACCAGGCGATGGCCGCAGCCTTTGCAGAACTTCGCGCCATCGCGGTTTTCCGCCTGGCAGGACGCGCAGATCACAGCCATCCGCTGCCTCTCAGGTCACCGCCACGCGCTTGGGCTTGTTGACCATGCGTTTGGCGATGACGCCGCCGAGCGCCAACGACAATTCCAGCGCGAGGTTGGGCTGGCGGTTCGACATCTCCGAGAAGCGGATGGACGTCAGGCGCCAGACACGGGCCGCGCCCGTGGCGACGACGTTGGCCGAACGCGGCAGCCGGGAGAAAAAGGCGCCTTCGCCGACCACCGAGCCGGGATTGAGAATGGCCAGGCGCATCTGGCCCTTGTCGCCGAGCAGGTGCACGCTGAGCGCGCCGCTCTCGATGAAGAAAAGCGTGCGATCGTTGGCGCCCTGGTCGATCAACACCTGGCCGGCAGCCAGGTCGAAAGGCTGCAAGTAACTGGCCAGGGTCTCCCACTGCTGCGGATTGAAAGCCGGCGCAAACGCGTCATAGCTCGTGTTCTGCGCAATGGCGCTGCAAAGACCTTGAATACTCGTTGACATATGTGATTCACCCTGCTGTGCGTGCCGCTGTGAAGTATCGGCTATCACACTAATTTGCGGTGACACAAGTCACAAAATTTAACGCTTTCTGTCTACTTGCCGATACAAAAGCTAGAAAAAATCACACCCAGCAAGTCATCGGCACCGAATTCGCCGGTGATTTCGTTGAGCGCATTCTGCGCAAGACGCAACTCTTCGGCCAGCAGGTCCAGCGACTGGGCGCGTGCCGCCAGATGTTCGACGGCCATGGCCAGATGTTCTTCGACCCGCGACAGTGCATGCACATGGCGCGTCCGCGCAAGGTAGACGCCTTCCGGCACGGCCTGCCAGCCCGCGAGTTCGAGCAGCCGACGCCTGAGTGTCTCGATGCCGAATCCCGTCTTCGCAGACAGGCTGACACCCGTGCGCGTCGCCGCCGACGCCGCGGCGTCCTGCTTGCTCCAGATGTCGAGCACGGGCACGCTGGCCAGCAGCTTCTCGTTCAGCGTGCGCAGGATTTCGGCGTCCGCTTGGGCGTACTCGGCGGCGTCGGTGCGCGTCAGGTCGTGCAGGAACAACACGGCATCGGCGCCTTCGATCTGCCCCCATGCGCGCGCCACGCCGATCTGCTCCACCAGGTCGGTGCTCTCGCGCAAACCCGCGGTATCGACCACGTGCAGCGGCACGCCGTGGATCTGGATGGTCTGCGACACCACATCGCGCGTGGTGCCGGCGATCGGGCTCACGATCGCAAGTTCGGCGCCGGCCAGCGCATTGAGCAAGGAACTCTTGCCCGCGTTGGGCTGGCCCGCGATCACGACCTTGATCCCTTCGCGCAGCAAGGCGCCCTGGCGCGCGCGTTGCTGCACCGCGCTCAACTGCGCCTGGAGCGATGCCAGTTGCCCTTGTGCGTCGGCCTTCTGCAGGAAGTCGATCTCCTCCTCCGGAAAATCGAGTGTCGCTTCGACCAGCATGCGCAGGTGGATCAACGCATCTCGCAGCACATGAACTTCCTGCGAGAACGCGCCCGACAGCGAACGGCCGGCGCTGCGCGCCGCGGCCTCGGTGCTGGCATCGATCAGGTCGGCGATGGCCTCGGCCTGCGCGAGGTCGATCTTTCCGTTGAGGAACGCACGCTGGCTGAACTCGCCCGGCTCGGCCACCCGCAGGCCTGCGAGCCGGGGCCGGCCGGTCGCGGGATCGCTTTCCGCAGCGGCTTCCAGGCAGCGCGCCAGCAACAGCTGCAACACCACCGGCCCACCGTGCGCTTGCAGCTCGAGCACGTCTTCGCCGGTGAAGGAATTGGGCGCCGGAAAATGGAGGGCCAGCCCATGATCGATCGCCGCGCCGCCGGCATCGCGAAAGGGCAGGTAGGTGGCTTCGCGCGGCTTGAGGCTGCGTGCGCAGATCGCCGCGACCAGCGGGGCCAGCCGAGCTCCGGACACGCGCACGATGCCGACGGCGCCGCGGCCGGGGGCGGTGGCGACGGCAACGATCGGGTCGGCGGTGCGCGCAAGCATGAGTGAGGGATTCTTCAGCAAAAAGGGCCGCTTCCGCGGCCCTTGTTCGAGATCGGTTCGGTCCGCCCGCTATTTGCCGAGCACGCCCAGGCGCTTGTTGATGAACCACTGCTGCGCGATCGACAGCACGTTGTTCGTGATCCAGTACAGCACCAGGCCGGCCGGGAAGAAGATGAACATCACGCTGAACGCAAGCGGCATGATCCACATCAGCTTGGCTTGCATCGGGTCCGGCGGCGTGGGGTTGAGCCAGGTCTGGAACAGCGAGGTCGCGGTCATCACCACGGGCAGGATGAACCAGGGGTCCGGTGCCGACAGGTCGTGAATCCAGCCGATCCACGGCGCATGGCGCATTTCGACCGACGACAGCAGCACCCAGTAGAGCGCGATGAACACCGGAATCTGGACCACGATCGGGAAGCAGCCACCCATCGGGTTGACCTTTTCCTCGCGGTAGATGCGCATCATCTCCTGCTGCATCTCCTGCGGCTTCTCCTTCAGCCGCTCGCGCATCTCCATGATCTTCGGATTGATCGCCTTCATCTTCGCCATGCTGGCGTAGGCCTTGGCGTTGAGCCAGTAGAAGGCGGCCTTCAGCAGCACCACCAGCGCGACGATCGCCCAGCCCCAGTTGCCGAGCATGCCGTGCAGCTTGTCGAGCAGCCAGTAGAGCGGCTTGGAGATGATCGTGAAGATGCCGTAGTCCTTGACCAGTTCCAGCCCCGGCGCGACGGCTTCGAGCGTCTTCTCGGCCTGGGGGCCGACGAAGAATTCGGCGTCGATCGCCTTGCTCGCGCCGGGTTCCACCGGGCCGGCCGAGGTGATCATCCCGACCGCGTAGAGGTTGGTGTCGACCTTGCGCGCGAACAGGTCGCGCGGGATGCCGTCCTTCAGCAGCCAGGCGCTGGCGAAGTAGTGCTGCACCATCGCCACGTAGCCGTTGGACGCTTCCTTGACGAAATCGGCCTTGTTGTTCTCGATGTCCTTGAACTCGATCTTCTGGTACTTCTTGGCATCGGTGTAGACGGCCGGGCCGGTGAAGGTCGAGTAGAACGAGGACTCGCCCGGCGGCTTGTTGCCGTCGCGCACCAACTGCAGGTAGAGCTGCGGCGACACCGCTGCACTGCCGGTGTTGACGATCTCGTGCCGCACGGCCATGTCGTAGGAGCCGCGCTTCAGGGTCCAGGTCTTGACCAGCTTGACGCCACCCAGGTCCGGCGATTCGAAGCGCAGCACCAGCTCGTTGGCGCCGTCCTTCAGCGCGCGCTCGCCGCTGAAATTCATCGGCGTCTTGTGCGTCGGGAAGGCGCCGCCGATCAGGCCGGTCTGCGCGACATAGAAGCGGTTCGGGCTCTGGTCGAGAAGGATGAAAGGCTTGTCTTTCTCCGTCAGGTCGTCGTGCTGAATGAATTCGCTTTGCACCAGCGAACCGCCCTCGGTGTCGAAGGTCAGCTTGAGCACGTCGGTGGTCACGACCACACGCTGGCTTGCCGTCGGTGCCGCGGTCGTGCCGCCCGGAACGGCGGCAGCGCCTGTGTTGGCAGTGCCCGCAGCGGCAACGCTGGCCGGCGGCACGGCGCCCGAAGCCGCACCGGCCGGCGCAGGCGCGGGCGTCACCGCGCTCACGTGGGGCTTGGTCGACGGCAGGAAGGTGGGATTCTTGCCGTTGTAGACCTGCCATTGGTCCCACAGCAGCACCAGCGAGAAACCAAAAATCACCCACAGGATGGTGCGGCGGATATCGTTCATGAAGAAGACTTCTTGTCGTCGGAGGAGAGAAAGGAGAACAGCGATCCCGAAGCGCGGGCGCTGCGCTGTGTCTTCGGAGGAACCGGATCGTGGCCGCCCTGACACCAGGGCTGGCAGCGCGCGATGCGGCGCAGCGTGAGATAGCTGCCGGCGGCCGCGCCATGCTGCTCGAGGGCCTCGATGGCGTAGACGGAACAGGTGGGCTCGAAGCGGCAAGATTGCCCGAGCCAGGGACTCAGCAGCAGTCTGTAGGCCTTCACCAGGCCAATCAACAGGCGCCGCATCATGCGCGCGCCGCCGCGGCCCGCTCCAGCAGCTGCTGGAGTTCGGCGCGAACAGCGGCCTTGAGCTTGTCGGACGTGGCGCTCACGAATTCCTTGCGATCGAAAGCCGAACGCAGGCGCACCACGTGCGCGGCGTGCGACAACGAGGCTTCGGAAGCGGCGCTCACGGTATAGATCTGGCGCTTGATGGCGTTGCGGGTGACCGCACGACGAGCCCAGCGCTTGGGAACCATCGCTCCGAGCCACACGTCCTGCGTTTCAAACAGCGGCGTGGCATCGGACTGCGCGTCGAGCGCGCAACGGTGCAATGCAAAGTGGGCAGTGCGCGCCACAGTGGCACCTGCGAGTACGGCCTGGAATTGCGCGCGGGTCTTGAGCCGCTGCATGGGAGCCAACCGCAAAGCGCCGGCGACGAATGGCGGCGGCAGCGGTACGACTGGCAACGGTGAAGTGCAGACGCCGTTAGACGGCGAGGCGCTTGCGGCCCTTGGCGCGGCGTGCGTTGATCACGGCGCGGCCGCCGCGGGTCTTCATGCGGACCAGAAAGCCGTGGGTGCGGGCGCGGCGGACTTTGGAGGCTTGGTAAGTGCGTTTCATGATGGTTTTCCTGATTGACCTGACGGCCGGTTTTACGGTCCGTGAGGCCCGAGGTGCTGCGCAAAGTGATTCTGATACCCCGAAACACACAAAGAGGTTTTCAGGGAAACCCGCGATTATCGCAAACATTCTGCCCGGCAACAATCCGGGGCCGGTTTCATGCCGCTTTCGCACCCGCCGAGACGGTGTGGATAAGGTTTTGACAAGTTAGAATCGAGGGCGCATCGCGGGTGCGACTATCCACAATAACCAAGACGAGAGATGGCCGAGGGAAACATCACATTTCAGAGCACCCATGCCGAGTGACGGCGTCGGTGACAGCCTCTGGCAGGCCTGCGTCGATCAGCTCGCGCAGGAGTTGTCCGAACAGCAGTTCAATACCTGGATCAAGCCGCTGACCGCACGGGTCGCGGACGATCTATCGCGCGTCACGGTCTTCGTGGCCAACCGCTTCAAGCTCGACTGGATCCGGGCCCAGTACGCCGGCAAGATCGCATCCATGGCCGAGAAGCTTTACGGTCAGCCGGTGATCATCGAGTTAGCGCTTGCTCCTCGCGAAATTGCCGTCCGGCCTACGTCGATGGCCATCGTCTCCGAAACCGATGTGCCGCGCGACGTCGCCGGTCCGGGCGAGGACATGGCCGCCGCCGCCTTCAAGAATCGGCTGAATTCCGGCCTCACTTTCGATACCTTGGTCGAGGGCACCGCCAACCGGATGGCGCGTGCCGCCGCCATGCACGTGTCCGGCATGCCGGGCCATCTGTACAACCCGCTTTTCATCTACGGCGGCGTCGGTCTGGGCAAGACGCACCTGATGCACGCGGTCGGCAACCGGCTCCTGTCCGACCGCCCGGATGCCAAAGTTCTCTACATCCACGCCGAGCAGTTCGTGTCGGATGTGGTCAAAGCGTATCAGCGCAAGACTTTCGACGAATTCAAGGAGCGGTACCACTCGCTCGATCTGCTCCTGATCGACGATGTCCAGTTCTTCGCCAACAAGGATCGGACGCAGGAAGAATTCTTCAACGCCTTCGAAGCCCTGCTCGCCAAGAAGTCGCACATCGTGATGACCAGCGACACCTATCCCAAGGGCCTGGCCGACATCCACGAGCGGCTGGTGTCGCGCTTCGATTCCGGCCTCACGGTCGCGATCGAGCCGCCCGAGCTCGAGATGCGCGTGGCGATCCTGATCAACAAGGCGCGCGCCGAAAGCGCCGAGATGCCCGAGGAAGTGGCCTTCTTCGTGGCCAAGAACGTGCGCTCGAACGTGCGCGAGCTCGAAGGCGCCTTGCGCAAGATCCTCGCCTACTCGCGCTTCAACCAGAAAGAGATTTCGATCGCGCTCGCACGCGAGGCATTGCGTGACTTGCTCTCGATCCAGAATCGGCAGATCTCGGTCGAAAACATCCAGAAGACGGTGGCCGATTACTACAAGATCAAGGTCGCCGACATGTACTCGAAAAAGCGCCCGGCATCGATCGCGCGGCCACGCCAGATCGCGATGTACCTGGCCAAGGAACTGACCCAGAAGAGCCTGCCGGAGATCGGCGAGCTGTTCGGGGGCCGCGACCACACGACGGTGCTGCACGCCGTGCGCAAGATCTCGGGCGAGCGCCAGCAGCTCACCGAGCTCAACCAGCAGCTGCACGTGCTCGAACAAACCCTCAAGGGCTGACGGATGGTTGTCATCGCAGATTCACGAAAGCCTGTCAAAGGACAACCCTGGGGACAGTTCCGGCACAAACCCATGCTTGTCCACAGCGAAGCCTTGCGTCCCAAAGTTGTCCGCCTCGGCGCGACAGCACAAAAGCATGGCTGCACACAGCCAGCCGGCTCATGCAAGTGGCTGTCGCGAAAGCGGAAAATCGCCCTGTCCACAGCAGAGGGCACTCCTTATCTACTACTACTAAGTTGAATTAAAGAATTAAAGGAAGAGGTAAGACACATGATCGTTTTGAAGGCAACACAAGACAAAGTCCTCGCCGCACTGCAATCGGTGGCGGGCATCGTGGAGCGCCGCCACACATTGCCGATCCTGGCCAATGTGCTGATCCGCAAGACCGGCGGAAGCCTGCAGCTGACCACCAGCGACCTCGAGATCCAGATCCGCACCCACGCCGAGCTCGGCGGCGACGAGGGCAACTTCACCACCACCATCGGCGCGCGCAAGCTGATCGACATCCTGCGCACCATGCCGGCCGACCAGACGGTGAGCCTCGAGTCGAGCGCGAACAAGCTGGTGCTCAAAGGCGGCAAGAGCCGCTTCACGCTGCAGTCGCTGCCGGCCGAGGATTTCCCGCTGGTTCAGGAATCGGCCAACTTCGGCCCGGTGTTCAGCGTGCCGCAGAAGACGCTGAAGGACCTGCTGAGCCAGGTTTCTTTCGCGATGGCGGTGCACGACATCCGCTACTACCTCAACGGGATCCTGTTCGTGGCCGAGGGCAAGCAGCTGAGCCTGGTGGCCACCGACGGTCACCGCCTGGCCTTCGCGTCCGCCATGCTCGACGTCGAAGTGCCGCGCCAGGAAGTCATCCTGCCGCGCAAGACCGTGCTCGAAATGCAGCGGCTGTTGTCGGATGCCGAAGGCGCGATCGAGATGCAGTTCGCGAACAACCAGGCCAAGTTCGGCTTCGGCGGCATGGAGTTCGTCACCAAGCTGGTCGAGGGCAAGTTCCCCGACTACAACCGCGTGATCCCGAAGAACCACAAGAACAGCGTGACCCTGGGCCGCGCGCCGCTCTTGGCCAGCCTGCAGCGCACCGCGATCCTGACCAGCGAAAAGTTCAAGGGCGTGCGCCTCAACATCGAGCCCGGCACGCTGCGCATCGCGTCGAACAACGCCGAGCAGGAAGAGGCGCAAGACGAGCTCGACATCGACTACGGCGGCGACACCATCGAGATCGGCTTCAACGTGACCTACCTGATCGATGCGCTGGCCAACATGAGCCAGGACATGGTGAAGCTGGACCTTGCCGATTCCAACAGCTCGGTGCTGATGACGATCCCCGACAACGCGTCGTTCAAGTACGTCGTGATGCCGATGAGGATTTAGCAAGACCCCGAGGCCGCGCGCACTTCGTGTGGCCGCCCACCCCCTTGCAGGGGGCAATACCAACGACCCGGCAGAGCCGGTTCCGGTATTCCTGAGTTCCCGAGAGAGAAAGATCCTGATGAGCGAAGACAACAAGCCGGACGTGCCGCACACCGAGCCGGTCTATACCCCTGAAATCGACAGCGCGATTCCGATCGAAGTCACGCCGCGAGCCGAGGACGCTTCCTATGGCGAAGGCTCCATCACGATCCTCGAGGGCCTGGAAGCGGTGCGCAAGCGCCCGGGCATGTACATCGGCGACACGTCCGACGGCACCGGCCTGCACCACCTGGTGTTCGAGGTGGTCGACAACTCGATCGACGAAGCGCTGGCGGGCTATTGCGACGACATCGTGGTCACCATCCACACCGACAACTCGGTCTCCGTCACCGACAACGGCCGCGGCATTCCGACCGGTGTGAAGATGGACGACAAGCACGAGCCCAAGCGCTCGGCATCGGAGATCGCGCTCACCGAACTGCACGCTGGCGGCAAGTTCAACCAGAACAGCTACAAGGTCTCGGGCGGCCTGCACGGCGTGGGCGTGAGCTGCGTGAACGCGCTCAGCAAGATGTTGCGCCTCACGGTGCGCCGCGACGGCAAGGTGCACACGCTGGAGTTCAGCAAGGGTTTCGTGCAGAACCGCATCGTCGAGGTCGTCAACGGCGTCGAAGTCTCTCCGATGAAGATCACCGGCGAGACAGAGAAGCGCGGCACCGAGGTGCACTTCCTGCCGGATGACGAGATCTTCAAGGAAAACGCCGATTTCCATTACGAGATCCTCAGCAAGCGGCTGCGCGAACTGAGCTTCCTCAACAACGGCGTGCGCATCCGCCTGATCGACGAACGCACCGGCAAGGAAGACGATTTCTCCGGTGCCGGCGGCGTCAAGGGCTTCGTCGAGTTCATCAACAAGGGCAAGACGGTTCTGCATCCCAACGTGTTCTATGCGCTGGGCGAGAAGCCGGCCGACACCTACGGCGGCATCCCCGGCACGCACATCGGCGTCGAGGTCGCGATGCAGTGGAACAGCGGCTACAACGAACAGGTGCTGTGCTTCACCAACAACATCCCGCAGCGTGACGGCGGCACCCACCTGACCGGCCTGCGCGCCGCGATGACGCGCGTCATCAACAAGTACATCGAAGAGAACGAGTTCGCCAAGAAGGCCAAGGTCGAGGTCACCGGCGACGACATGCGCGAAGGCCTGTGCTGCGTGATGAGCGTGAAGGTGCCCGAGCCCAAGTTCTCGAGCCAGACCAAGGACAAGCTGGTGTCGAGCGAAGTGCGCGCGCCGGTGGAGGACATCGTCGGCCGCCTGCTCAACGACTACCTGCAGGAACGTCCCAACGATGCCAAGATCATCTGCGGCAAGATCGTCGACGCCGCCCGCGCCCGCGAAGCCGCCCGCAAGGCGCGCGAGATGACGCGCCGCAAGGGCGTGCTCGACGGCATGGGCCTGCCGGGCAAGCTGGCCGACTGCCAGGAGAAGGACCCGGCGCTGTGCGAGGTCTATCTCGTGGAGGGCGACTCCGCCGGCGGCTCCGCCAAGCAGGGCCGCGACCGGAAGTTCCAGGCCATCCTGCCGCTGCGCGGCAAGATCCTGAACGTCGAGAAGGCGCGCTACGAGAAGCTGCTGACCAGCAACGAAATCCTGACCATGATCACCGCGCTCGGCACCGGCATCGGCCGAGCGGGTGCGACCAGCGCGGGCGGCGGCGCCGACGACTTCAACGTTGCGAAGCTGCGCTACCACCGCATCATCATCATGACCGACGCCGACGTCGACGGCGCCCACATCCGCACGCTCTTGCTGACCTTCTTCTACCGGCAGATGCCCGAGCTGGTCGAGCGCGGCCACATCTACATCGCCCAGCCGCCGCTCTACAAGGTCAAGGTGGGCAAGGAAGAGCAGTACCTCAAGGACGGCCCGGCGCTCGATGCCTTCCTGCTCAAGGTCGCGCTCAAGGATGCAAGCGTCGAAACCGGCGGCGAGAAGTCGACCACGTTGAGCGGCGACACGCTGTCCGAGCTGGCGCGCAAGCATCAGCTGGCCGAAGCCGTCATCGCGCGGCTCGGCGTGTTCCTCGATGCCGCGGCCCTGCGTGCGATCGCGGATGGCGTGTCGCTCGACCTCGACACCACGGGCAGCGCCGAGGCCTCGGCCGTGGCGCTGCAGAAGAAGCTGCGCGAGCTCAACACCACCGGCGCGCCGGCCGAAGTGGCGAGCGAGTTCGACGTGCGCACCGACAAGCCCTTGCTGCGCATCAGCCGCCGGCACCACGGCAACATCAAGAGCAGCGTGATCACGCAGGACTTCGTGCATGGCGCCGACTACGCCGCGCTGGCCGCCGCCGCCCAGACCTTCCGCGATCTGTTGAGCGACGGCGCCGTCGTCAAGCGCGGAGAAGGCGAACGCGCCAAGGAAGAGAAGGTCGGCGACTTCCGCGAAGCCATGCGCTGGCTGATCGGCCAGGCCGAGAACGTCACCTCGCGCCAGCGCTACAAGGGCCTGGGCGAGATGAACCCCGAGCAGCTGTGGGAAACCACCATGGACCCGGCCGTGCGCCGCCTGCTGCGCGTGCAGATCGACGACGCGATCGAAGCCGACCGCGTGTTCACGATGCTGATGGGCGACGAGGTCGAGCCGCGGCGCGAGTTCATCGAACAGAACGCGCTGCGGGCGTCGAATATCGACGTGTAGGGGTCGCCAGCGGCCATCGGCGCTGTTTCGCAGCCCCCACTGCGCGTAAACGATATACCTAGCCCGACTCTTGCTAAGCACAATTCCGGCGGATTGACGCCGTTTTTGGAGCGAGGAGAGAGCGATGAATTCGACCCGGTTGTGGTGGCCCCTGGCGGCGCTGGCCTTCTTTGGTGCATGGACGTCGGCGCAGGCCGCGACGACGAACCCGCCGATCCGCATGGCGCAGGGCATCGAGTACATGTGCGGCGGCAAGAGCAGTGCCGAGGCGGCATTCATGCGAACGGTCGCGCCGCGCTGGGCGGCCACGCTGGAGTTCTCGGTCAACCGCGCCAAGCCGGGCGAGGTGCCCAGCGACGTGAAGGTGGTGGTGCGCGAACGCTATACGGGCCGGCCGATCATGGAAGCGGTTGCGGGCGCGCCCTTCATGCTCGCGCGGCTCGATCCCGGCGCCTACGAGATCGAAGCCACGCTGGGCGGGATCACGCTGCAGCAGCCGCTCGTCGTGTTCAACGGCCTGGCGTCGCGCGCGGCGTTCGTCTGGCCTTCCAATGTCGACTTCGCCAGTGCCGCGGGCTTACCCTTGCCGGAACAGCAGGCGGCGGCGCACACCAGAGACTGAATCCGGCCGTCGGTTTTTCAGCTTCGCCTAAGTCTCGCCGACCATAGTCCGGGCCGTGGAGTGCGCAGAGTCGCCTCCACGGATTTCAACCCGAGCAAGGACACGGCAATGAACACAATCCGTTTCTGGCGGCCCGCGGCCGTCCTGGCATTTGGCGGCGCGTCGCTTCTTGGTGCACTGGCAGCGCAGGCGGCGTACAACCCGCCGATCCACATGACGAACGGCATCGAGTACATGAGCGGCGGCATCAGCAGCGACGAGGCCGCACTGATGCAGAACGTCGCGCCGCGATGGCCGGCAACCTTCGAATTCGCGATCAAGGACGGACATCGCGCGGACTTCGCGGCCGACGTTGCCGTGACGGTGCTGGATGCCGGCGGCCGCCCCGTGCTGGCGCATGTGATGGCCGAGGGCCCGTTCATGGTGGCGCGCCTGGAGCCCGGCCACTACGAAGTGGAGGCCACGTTGGCCGGGCAGACGCTGAAGCAGGCGGTCGATATTCGCGCCGGCAGTCCGACCCGAACCCTCTTTCTGTGGCCCGCAGGAACGGACGTTAGCGCGCATTCGTGACGCCGGCCGGGCGGAAGCCGCACTTTTCCTTCTTTGTTGGCATGCGCCTTGAATGTGATCACTGCAGGGCCCACATTCGGTCTCTGCGCTGTGCCCACTCTGCAAGGCCTCGATGCCGCTTCGCCCCCTGATTCTTCTCACCACGCTGCTGCACGCCTACATCGGCTTGCGGCTGCTGCCGGCATTGGCCGCGATCACGGGCGCCTGGCCGATGCTGCTGGCCGCGCTGGTGCTGTCGGCCGCGACCATGCCGCTGCCCTTCGCCGGTGCGCGCTCTTCCGCGGCTCGATGGCCGCTGGCCGACGGCTGGAAGTGGATCGGGCTGCTGAGCATGGGCTGGTTCTCGTCGATGTTCGTGCTCACGCTGGCGCGCGACGCCGGCCTGCTGCTGACCTGGCTGGTCACAGCGCTCGGCGGATGGTCGATCGACTGGCTGCGCGGGCAGGCCTGGAGCGCGGCGGCGGTTCCTTTCGTGGCGACGCTGACCTCGCTGATCGGCTTCTTCAACGCGCGGCGCACCGCGAGCGTGGTGCGGGTCGACGTGCCGATCCGCGGCCTGCCCGCAGGCCTCGCGGGCTTCACGATCGCGCAGCTCAGCGATATCCATGTCGGGCCGACCATCCGGCGCGGCTACATCCAGCGCATCGTCGCTGCAGTCAACGCGCTGGGGGCCGACATGATCGCGATCACGGGCGACCTGGTCGATGGCACGGTGGCCGAACTGCGCGAGCACGTCGCACCGCTCGCGGGCCTGCGCGCGCGGCACGGCACCTTCGTGGTGACCGGCAATCACGAGTACTACGCCGGCGTGCATGCATGGATCGACGAGCTGCGCCGACTGGGCCTGCGCGTGCTGCTCAACGAGCACGTGGTGCTGCAGACGCGCAACGTGAAGGGCGCACAGACCGACGAAGAAGCGTTCGACAGCGCGCTGCTGGTGGCCGGCGTGACCGACTACACCGCGGCGCATTTCGATGCCGCGCATGCAAGCGACCCACAGGGCGCGCTGCACGATGCGCCGCCGCTGGTGCGCACGCGCCTGCTGCTCGCTCATCAGCCGCGCAGCGCGCCGGCCGCGGCCGAGGCGGGTTACCAGCTGCAGCTCTCGGGCCACACGCACGGCGGCCAGTTCTTTCCATGGAACCTGTTCGTGCCGCTGCAGCAGCCCTTCACCGCCGGGCTGCACAAGCTGCGCGAGATGTGGGTCTACACGAGCCGCGGCACCGGCTACTGGGGACCGCCGAAGCGCTTTGGCGCGCCTTCGGAAATCACCCTGCTGCGCCTGGTGCCTGCGGCTTGATGTTGCGCGCCGTGCCCAGCATGGTGGCGCATAGGCGTTCCTCGCCGTTGGCTGCGACGGCATAGACGTCTGCGGCGCACACGGTGAGCAGCGCGCCGGCATTGACCACGCGTCCGCGCGCCCGCACCGCACGGCCGGTGGCGGGGCCCAGTAGCTTCAACGTGGCATCGACGGTCGCATTGCTCCAGCCCTCAGGCAGGATGGTGCCGGCGGCGGACACTGCGGCGAAGTCGGCAACCGCGAAGATCGGCGTCGCCTGGAGCTGGCCCGGCCTGAAGGTGAGCGATTCGGTGATCGGCAGTTCGACTTCGACCTGTCCGGGCGCGAGCTTGGTGAAGCGCAGGCCCAGGGCGCGCGCCATCGGCATCGCGAGCACGGCCTGCTCGACCCGCCGAAGCTGAGAGTTGTTGCTGGTCATCTCTTGTCCTTCATACGCGCGGCCTTCGGCCACGGTGATTTGCCAATCGAGGTCTTTGCCGGTGCCCGTGCCTGGTGCTGCTGGGCGCGCAACCAGGCTGCGTGTTCGATCACTCGCGTGCGCTGTGCCTGAAGTTCGGCGATCTGCACGTCCAGCGCGGCCACGCGTTCCTGCAAAGCATCGGTCATCCGCGTGACGCTGAGATGGCCGGCCCGGTAGGCGGGCAGCAGCTCGCCGATCGCGGGGAGCGAGAAGCCGATGCGCCTTGCCATCGCGATGAACACCACTTCGCGCCGCATCGATTCGGGATAGTCGCGATAGCCCGAAGCGTTGCGTGCCGGGAGCAGCAGGCCGAGCCGTTCGTAGTGGCGCAGCGCATGCACCGTGACGCCGGCGCGTTGGGCGAGTTCGGAGATCCGCATGACCCCAAGGCTAGCAAGCCTCGCGCTGCACGAAGCTTGAACGGCCGATCGATTTTTTCAGCCCGCGAGCCGGCGCGCGTTCGAGGTGGCCTTGGCGTGGATGGGCTTGAGCCCGCGCTGCGCGATGCGCGCGCTGGCGCTCGACAACTGGCTCATCGTGGCGGCCGATCGCGTGGCCGCGCCGACGAAGGCCTTGCCGTGCGTCGCGATCTGCGCCGGCGTGGTGCTGGTGGCCAGGGAAACCAGCGCCACGGCCCCGCCCAGCCATTGCTTCACGGCGCGGTTGACGAGGCCGAACTGCGTGCTGTGCATCTGGTTCGCGATCGCTGCCCCCGATTCGCTCGCCGCGGCCAGCTTTTCGTGGCTCATGAGCTGCATTTCCGCCAGGTCGTCGTCGCTCGGCGAGAGCCCGGCCCTGGCCATGCGTTCGGTGCGCAGCTGGATCACGGAGCCGGAAGACAGCAGCATCTCGTGGGTCTTGACGGCGACGTCGACCCACAACATGAGCGGGTTGAAGAAGCGGGAAGAAGAGAAGCTGGGCGACATGGCGGATTCTGCGCGTGAGTGTTGTTGAACTATAGGCTTATCGCGCCTGAAATGCTGCACTGCACCATCGATTGGTGAAAGCGTCCTACTTTTCGATGCGCCTTTCCCCATTGCGCCCATAGGGGAATGACTTGATTGTTGTACGCTTTCATTCATCCCCCCGCAGAGCAGTCGAATGTCCAACACATCGTCCTGCGCCAAGGCACTGCTGTGCGCAGGACTCTTGTCGCTTTCCCTCGCCGCTTCCGCCTTCGCAGACCGGGATGTCGGCCTCTACATCGAAGGCGGCGACGCGTCCCACGGCTCCACCAGCACCAGGTCGGTGACGCTCGGGGCCATCGGGCCCTGGACGCCGCGCCAGTCCGTGCAGGGCGGCGCGGTGTCCTTCTATTGGGATCTCTTCGTGAGCCAATGGCGCGCACCGTTGCCGAGTGGCGTCGACCATCGCAGCTACACCCAACTCGGCGCGCTGGCGGGTTGGCGCTACCGCTTCGACGAAGGCGCCTCGCCGTGGTTCGTCGAAGCGGGCATTGGCGGCACGGTGCTGAACGATCTCTACCAGTCGCCCGATCGCAGGTTCAGCACGCGCTTTCAGTTCACCGAGCAGCTCGCTTTCGGCCGCAACTTCGGCACCAAGGGAGAACACGAGCTCTCGCTCAGGCTGCAGCACTTCTCGAACGCCGACATCAAGAAGCCGAACCCCGGAGAGAACTTCGTGCGGGTGCGCTACCTCTACCGCTTCTGAGCGTACTCGCCTGCCTTCGCGGACTGGCGCAGGCGCTTGGCGCGCACCTCGGTCACGAAATAGGCCGCCGTGGCGATGGCGAGCGGCAGCAGGTAATAGATGGCGCGATAGGCCAGCAGCGCGCCGAGCAGGCGCGCCTCCGGCACCTGGTGCGCGAGCAGCGCGACGAACACGGCTTCGAGCACGCCGAGGCCGGCCGGCACGTGGGTGATCACGCCGGCCACCGCGGCGACCAGCAGCACGGCGAGTACCTGCGGATAGGGCAGTTGATGCTGCAGCAGGAACCAGATCACGCCGCCGATCAGGCACCAGTTGGCGCAGGACATCGCAAGCTGCAGCCACGCCATGCGCAGCGCCGGCGTTTCCAGCTCATGGCCGCGAATGCGCCAGGTGTGTTCGCGCGCGACCGCGCACAGCCCCAGGTAGGCAGCGGCTACCAGAAGCAGGGCGGCGCCGAGGATCCGAAGGCCGCCGCTGCCGATCTTCCAGTCGGGCGGCAGCGGCAGCGGCCAGAAGCAGAAAGCCGCGCCCGCGACCACGAGGTAGCCGAACCAGTTGGTCAGCATGCTGAAGCCGAGTACGCGCGTGATGGTGGCGTTGTCCAGGCCCAGACGGGAATAGAGGCGGTAGCGGAAGGCCACGCCGCCGACCAGCGAGCCGAGGTTGAGGTTGAAGGCATAGCTGATGACGGTGACGCCCATCACCGTGCCGGTGCCCAGCTTGTGGCCCGTCATGTGGCGTCCGAGCAGGTCGTAGCAGCTGTAGAGCGCGAAGCTGCAGGCGGCGAGCGCGGCGGCCGCGAGCAGCATCGGCAGCGGGATCGCGCCGACCGATTCGAGCACCTCGCCCCATTCGATGGTGTGCGCCTGCCTGACCAGCAGCCAGGCGACGACACCGAAAAAGAGCCAGGTGCCGATACGGCGTGCCCAAAGCCACCCGCTGTGGTTCGTCGTGCGTGCAGGTGGCGCGACCGCTCGCATGGCGTGTCTCGACGCGTTCATTCAGTAGCCTCCGCGCTATGCGCTGCGGTGCTATTCGCCTTGGGAACGGCCCGGCGGCTCATGCTTGATCCGTCTGCGTCGCGCCGCCGGCGCGCGGCTCGGGCGCTTCGAGCGGCTGGAGCCGCGGCGCATGGCGCGGCAGCCAGCCCACCCAGGACGGATACCAGCGCAGCAGATGGAAAAGGAAGAAGCTGCGCACCAGCCGCCAGCCGCTCCACTCGGTGAGATCCGAAGTCTGGATCTGCTTGCAGTTGTGATGCATCAGGTGGTCGAGCCGCTCGTGCAGCACCTGGTTGAATGCGCGGTCGCGCACGACGACGTTGGCCTCGAGGTTCAGCGACAGGCTCAGCGGATCGAGATTGCTCGAGCCGACCGTGCTCCACTGGTCGTCCGCCAGCGCGACCTTGCCGTGCAGCGGACGCTCGCAGTATTCGTAGATGCGCACGCCGGCATGCAGCAGGTGGTGGTAGAGCATGCTGGCCGCCACCTTGACGATCGGCATGTCGGGCTCGCCTTGCAGGATCAGCCGCACGTCGACGCCGCGCCGCGCCGCGCGCCGCATCTCCTTGATCAGCCGGTAGCCGGGGAAGAAATAGGCGTTGGCGATCACGATGCGCTGCCGCGCGCTGCGGATGGCGGCGCGGTAGTGGCGCTCGATGTCGTTGGTGTGGCGGCGGTTGTCGCGCGTGACGAACTGCACCTCCGCGTCGCCTGCCGGTGCGACGTTCTCCTGCGAAGTGGCCGAGCGCAGCCGGCGCCTGAACCAGCCTCGCCCCTTGCCGCCGACGGCGATCGCGTGCAGCACGAAGCGGTGGATCTCCGACACGATCGGGCCCGTCAGTTCGACGGCGTAGTCCTGTTTGGCCTTGGGGCCGAAGTCCATCAGATGGTCGGCGGAATAGTTGATGCCGCCGACGAACGCGCGCGTGCCGTCGATCACCACGATCTTGCGGTGCATGCGGCGAAAGAGGTTGAGCCGCTGGCCGAGAAAGCGCTGGCCCGGATCGAACACGCGCACCTTGACGCCGGCCGAGGTCAGGCCCTCGATGAATTCGGGCGAGAGATCGGGCGAGCCGAAGCCGTCGATCATGAGGTCGACCTTCACGCCGCGCTGTGCGGCCGCACGCATCGCGCCGCGGAGCGCCTTGCCGACCTGGTCCTCGAACAGGATGAAGGTCTCGATGATCACTTCGCGCTGCGCCTGGTGGATGGCCTCGAACACGCGCGGGAAGAATTCCTCGCCGTTCTCGAGCAGTTCGACCTTGTTGCCGCTGACCCAGCGTGCGCTCACAGCTCGATCTCCGCCACCAGCGGCGCATGATCCGACAGGTGCGACCAGGGCTTGCGCGGCAGCACCACCGGGGCGTGCACGCCCGCGTTGCGCACATAGATGCGGTCCAGCGACAGCAGCGGAAAGCGCGACGGAAAGGTTTTTGCGGCGCTGCCGTTGGCATGCACGAACACCTCGCGCAGCGAGGCGCCCTGCGCCAGGATCTCGTGCGCGCGGCCGCGCCAGTCGTTGAAGTCGCCGGCCACGATCAGCGGTGCATCGCCCGGCACCTCGTCGGCCACGATGTGGCACAGCAGTTCGAGCTGCTGCAGCCGATGGGCCTCGGCCAGGCCGAGGTGCGCGCAGATCACATGCACGTCGATCGGCCGGCCCGGCAGACGCAAGATGCAATGCAGCAGCCCCCGCTTTTCGGGGCCGCTGATCGACACGTCGTGGTTCTTGAAATGCACGATCGGAAACTTCGACAGCACCGCGTTGCCGTGGTGCCCCTTCGGATACACCGCGTTGCGGCCATAGGCGAACTGCGGCCACATGGTGTCGGCCAGGAATTCGTAGTGCGGCGCCTCGGGCCAGTTGTCGACCTTGCGCGAGTGGCGCGAATGCGTGCCCAGCACCTCCTGCAGGAACACCACGTCGGCACCTACCGTGCGCACCGCGTCGCGCAGCTCCGGCAGGATGAATTTGCGATTGAGCGCCGTGAAGCCCTTGTGGGTGTTCACGGTCATGACTTTGAGGGACGTCGGCGAGGCCGTCGCGCCAGCCGAAGGGGAGGAGGGCTTCACGCCTTCAGTTGTAAGCCGAGGTGCGAATGGCGGCTGTAGGAGCGTGCCACCTCCTTCGTCGGCCTGCGCCCGGCGGCGGCCGGCTCCTACAGGCAGGCCTGCCCCATCCCCACAAGGCGCGGCCTTTTGCGCTCCTACGGTGAACTCGGAGTCTGGAGAAAGGGCTCACATTTTTGTTGAACTCGAGACAAGGACATCACCATGAAGCAAACATTGATCGCCACCACCGTATTCGCCGGGCTGATGGGTCTGGCAGGCACCACCTTCGCCCAGACGCAGCGGCCGGACGGCAGCGACCCGGCTTCGCGCGAGGCCGTGAAGGCGGAAGCGCGCGCCCACAACCGCAACAACGCCAACAACCCGGTACCCAAGGGCGAGGCGACGACGACGGTGAACCATCAGCCGAACGCGATGCCGGCACCGACCGGCGAGATGTCGCGCGCGGAAGTGAGCCAGACCGCGCGCAAGGTCAAGCCGCGCTTCGGCGAGAAGGGCGAGCGGCCTGAGGTGCCGACCAACCCGACCGACAAGACCGGTACGCCGCAATAGCGCTCGGGGGGTCGCCCACGAAAAAGCCCGCAGCGGACGATGCGGGCTTTTTTCATGGACGACGGGGATTCAGCTCTTGGCAGGCTCGTGGTGCCCGTGGTGATGGCTACCGGCGCCGCCACGGCCGAGGCGCATGGATTCGGCGTCGAAGGTCTTCTGCTGCTCCGGCGTGAGAGCGGCGTAGAAGCTGCGCGTGGCATCGATGCGCTTGGCGAACCTCGCACTGCGCTCGGCCTGGCGGGCCTGCATGCGTTCCAGGCGTTGCGGTGTCGTCAGCTTCGCGAATTCGGCGCGGTTCGCGCGGGCTTGGTCTGCCGGGCGCGGCTGCGGCTGTTGCGCCGTGCTGAAACTGTTCCATGCGCCTTCCTGCGCCGGGGTGAGCTGGAGCTTCTGCTTCAGCGCGGCCAGGCGCTGTGCGCGATGGGCCTGGAAGCGTTCGAGGCGCTTGGCGCGGTCCATGCGCTGGTGCTGGGGCTTCGCTGCGGGCGATGCGCCGACCTGTGCTTCGGCAGCCGGTGGCGTCGAGGTTGCGGGCGGCGTTTGCGCGAAGGCGCCGGACGACGCGAAGGTGGCCGAAGCGAAGAGGCTGGCCAGGAGAAGGCTTTGGCGAGACGGGATCATGAGAGTGCTTCCTTTCGAAGAAGCCTGCAGCACAGGGGCAGCAGGTGAAGCCGAGTGTGGAAGCGCTCTGTTTCCCGGCCGTGATCCCTGCGTTGTGCGCGCGTAAAGAAAAATGTCGGCCGGTAAGCGGCGCGCGTTTTCACCCGAGCTTGCCGTTCTGGAAGTCGTGCACCGCCTGCATGACCTCTTCGCGCGTGTTCATGACAAAGGGGCCGTACTGCGCAATCGGTTCGTGCAGCGGCTTGCCTGCGATCAACAGCGCACGCGCCGGGCTGTGGTTGGATGCCGGCGCATGCAGCAGCACGCCGTCGCTGCCGGGGTCATTGGCCAGGATCGCCATGCGCTTGGTGGGGATCTCGCTGCTGCCGATGTAGAGCGATTCGCGAAACACGTAGACCAGCGCGTTGCGGTCGTCTGCCAACGGCTGCGCGAACTCGGCGCCGGGCGGCAGCGTGATGTCGAGGTAGAGCGGCTCGGTCTGATCGCGCTGCACCGCGCCTTGCACGCCGTGGCTCTCGCCCGCGATCACGCGCACGTGGACACCGGCGGGCGTGGTGAACTCGGGGATTTCTTCGCTCTGGATGTCGCGGTACCAGGGCTTGCGCATCTTGTCCTTGGCCGGCAGGTTGAGCCAGAGCTGGAAGCCCTCCATCAGCCCTTCCTCCTGTTCGGGCAGCTCGCTGTGCACCAGGCCGCGGCCGGCCGTCATCCACTGCACGCCGCCGTTGGACAGCAGGCCTTCGTGGCCCTCGCTGTCCCGATGGCGCATGCGGCCTGCGATCATGTAAGTCACTGTTTCGAAGCCGCGATGCGGGTGGTTCGGAAAGCCGCCGATGTAGTCGCCCGGGTTGTCGCTGCCGAAGGCGTCGAGCATCAGATAGGGATCGAGCCGCTGCTGCAGCGTCTGCTGAAGCACGCGCGTGAGCTTGACGCCGTCGCCGTCGCTGGCGGAGACGCCGGCGACGATCCGGTCTATGCCGCGCGGCCGGGCGAGCGCCAAGGGCTCAACCGTACGAGGCGTGGGAGTGTTGTTCGAGGTGCTCATGCGTGCCATGGTGGCACGTACCGGAGACCGTACTAGGGGTGGGGGCGCGGCCCGCCCAGCGCTTCGAGCTCCCACGACACGCTCTGCCACGCCACGCCGAAGCCGCTAGAGCCGGGCGCATATGCCGGGCGGCGCGTGGCCGCGATCGCCCATTGCGCGGCCGCGCTCACGCTGTCGATCAACGGCACCGGCACGTCGGCGGCGATGTCCGCGGCCATGCCGGCCAGGCCCGCGCCCCCGAGGATCACGGCCTGCGCGCCGAAGCGCAACGCCGCCTCGCGGCAAGCCTCGGCCAGCAGGGCGCGAGCGCCTTCGGGATCCTTGGCGAGTTCGGCGCCGGTCGGCTCGACGGTGTGGATGCCGGCGAGCGACGGCCCGTGGCCGAGCGCGTGCGCGAGCCGCTCGAGCATCGGCCGCCAGCGCGCACCGCCGGTCACGACCGCGAAGCGGCCGTGCGCCGCGGCGGCCGTGAAGGCTGCTTCCGCGAGGCCTCCAACGGGCACCCCGCAGCCTTCGCGCAGCGCGTGGAGGCCAGGATCGCCGAAGCAGCCGACCAGCACCGCGTCGGGACGCTCGCCGTGCGCCCAGGCCACGGCCCATGCGTCGAGCACCGCGTGCTGCGCCACTGCGTAGCTGGCTTCGCACGCGATGTAGGGCGCGCCGAAGCGAGCGGTGACGGCATGAACGTCGAGCGTGCCGCCGCCGTCCGACTGCAGATGGCGCAGCAGCAGCGCACTGACCGCGGTCGAGGTGTTGGGATTGATGACCAGCAGGCGGGCCATCAGCGCTGCCGTGTGGCGCGCCGGCGCAGCCAGGCGGCCGAGCCGAGCGCGACGGCCATCACCGCGAAGGAGACGATGGTGGTGACCGTGCCGAGCGCGTAGATCGAGGGCGTGGTCACCGTCGAGGTCAGGCCCTGCAGCTCGAGCGGCAGGGTGTTGACGTCGCCGATGGCTTGGGACGTGCGCGCGATCTCGTCCCAGCTCAGCGTGAAGCCGAACATGCCGATGCCGACCACCGACGGGCCGATCAAAGGCAGCACCACGTGGCGGAAGCTCTGCCATGGCGTTGCGCCGAGGTCGCGCGCGGCTTCTTCGAAGGCCGGGTTGAAGCGGTTGAAGACGGCGAACATGATCAGGAGGCCGAAGGGCAGCGTCCAGGTGAGATGCGCGCCCAGCGCCGAGGTGAGCAGGCCCAGCGCGGTGCCGTAGTTCTCGAGGGTGCCGTCGGCGCCTGCTGCCGCGAGCGCGCCCTTGATGCCGCTATCGAGCAGGCGGAACTGCAGGCCGATGCCCAGCGACACGATGATCGACGGCATGATCAGGCTCGCGACCGTGACGAAGAAGAGCGCGTTGCCGCCGGCCAGGCGCTTGCGGAACGCGAGCCCTGCGAGCACCGACAGCACGACGGTGAAGAGCATCACCACCGCGCCCAGCATGAGCGAGCGCCGGAAGGCCGCCCCGATGTCGACCGTGCCCAGGCCCTCGGCCAGCTTCTGGAACCAGTGCAGCGAGACGCCGCGCAGCGGGAAGGTGAGGCCGCCCTCGGGGCCCTGGAAGCTCAGCACGAAGATCGTGATCATCGGGCCGTAGAGGAAGAGCACGAAGAGCGCGAAGACGAAGGCCAGCGGCCAGAAGCCTGCGCCTCGCTGTTCGCCGATGCGCATGCTCACGGTCAGAGTTCCTTTCGGATGTCGACCAGGCGCGTCAGCCCCCAGATGATCATCAGCACCACTGCCAGCAGGATCATCGCGTTGGCGGCCGCGAGCGGAAACTGCAGGTACGAGGTCTGCACCTGGATGATCTTGCCGATCGAGGCGATCTGCTGACCGCCCATGACGCCGATGGTCACGAAGTCGCCCATCACGATGGTGATGACGAAGATCGAACCGATCAGAATGCCGGTGCGCGACAGCGGGACGATCACGTTCCACAGCGTCTGCCAGCCGGAGGCGCCGGCGTCGCTCGCGGCTTCGAGCAGCGAGCGGTCGATGCGCATCATCGAGTTGAAGATCGGCACGATCATGAACATCGTGTAGAGGTGCACGAAGGCCAGCACCACCGAGAAGTCGGAGAACAGCAGCCACTCGATGGGTGTGTCGATGAGGCCCATGCCCATCAGGCCCTGGTTCACGAGGCCGTTGCGTCCGAGCAGCGGAACCCACGAGATCATGCGGATCACGTTCGAGGTCCAGAAGGGCACGGTGCACAGCACGAAGAGCAGGGTCTGCATGCCCGGCGAGCGTACGTGGAACGCCAGGAAATACGCGACCGCGAAGCCGATCAATAGCGTGATGCCCCAGACCAACAGGCAGAACTTGAGCGTGCTGATGTAGGTGGAGAGCGTGACGCAGTAGTCGCCGTTGTCGGTGAGATGCGAGCAGCCCTCGAAGATGCTGAGGTAGTTGCGCAGCGTGACGGCGGGGATCAGCTCGTACTCGTTGAAGTTCCAGAGGCTGACCATCGCGATCAGCGCGAGCGGGATCAGGAAGAAGAGCAGGAAGACCAGTGCGAAGGGGGCGGCCTGCCACCACGCCTTGATCGCGTGGACCGTTTGACTCGGGGCGTGGCTGGTGGTGGCGACGGCGCTCATGTTGCTACCAACCGTTCGGGCTGAGCTTGACGAAGCCGGGTGGCGGCACTTCGACAGGCTCAGTGCGAACGGAGGTGGTGGTCAGGCGGCGACAAACTCGTTCCACTTGCGCACCATGTACTCGTTCTCGTCCATCACCGCATTCCAGCACGCGATGCCGCCCATGCGCTGCTCGTAGCTGCCGCCGTCGCGCACCGAGCCGGTCTTGGCCAGCAAGTCGCCGTTGGGGCTCTTGATGTCCTGCGAGGCGGGCTTGCCTTCCATCCAGTAGGCCCACTCGTAGGCTTCCATCTTGGCCTTGGCGGTGTCGAGCACCGCGCTGTAATAGCCCTGGCGGTTGAGGTACGCGCCGGCCCAGCCGTCGAGGAACCAGTTGATGAATTCGTAGGCGCCGTCGAGCTTCTTGCCCGAGAGCGTGGCCGGCAGGCCGAAGCCGGCGGCCCAGGCGCGATAGCCTTCCTTGAGCGGCTGGAAGGTGCAGGCGATGCCCTTGGTGCGCACGGCGGTCACGGCGGGCGACCACATCGACTGGATCACGACTTCGCCCGAGGCCATCAGGTTGACCGACTCGTTGAAGTCCTTCCAGAGCGCGCGGAACTGGCCGGCCTTCTTGGCTTCGATCAAGGTCTTGATCGTCAGGTCGATCTCGGCCTTGGTCATGTTGCCCTTGTCGGCGTACTTGTGCTTGCCGGTCGCCTCCACCACCATCGCAGCGTCCATGATGCCGATCGACGGGATGTTCAGGATCGCGGCCTTGCCCTTGAACTCCGGGTTCAGCAGTTCGGCCCAGGAGCTGATGGGCCGCTTGATGAGGTCGGGCCGGATGCCGAGCGTGTCGGCGTTGTAGACGGTCGGGATCAGCGACATGAACTGCGTCGGCGACTTCGCGAACACCTTGCTCTTCTCGCCCTCGAGGTAGATCACCTTCTTCGGCGCGGTGCCCTGGTCGCCCACCTTCTTGCCGGCCACTTCGCCCTTGGTGAAGAGCGAGGTGATCTTGTCGGCGTTCTTGATCTTCTTGGTGTCGATGCCCTTCAGGTTGCCGGTGGGCACGATCTTCTTGAGCGAGAAGTACTCGGTGTCGATCAGGTCGAAGCTGTTGGGCGCGGTCACGGCGCGCTTGGTGACGTCGTCGGTGGTGACGGCCACGTACTGGATCTCGATGCCGGTGTCGGCCTTGAACTTCTCGGCGATCGCCTTGTCCTGGTTGACCGCGGTGCCGAGGTAGCGCAGCACGATCTTTTCCTGCGCGTGGATGGCCGGGAAAACGCCCGCCGCCAGGATGCCCGCGGTGCCTTGCAGCAGCGCGCGGCGCTGTACGCCTTTGCCGGCGGTTGAGTCGATCGGTTCGGACATGGTTTGTCTCCTCGAGGTGCGGTGATGAATCTGGACAAGTGGGCGGCGGCGATCAGGCCGCCATTGCCGCGAGTGCGGACAAGGGCGCAGGCCGCGACACCGGCCCGGCGGGCGGTTCGCCCTTGGGGCGGACGGCACCGGGGCCCAGGGGATGCGCATCGGCCGGCGACCACGAAAGGCGCACGCCGTCGCCGACGGCATAGGGATGCATGCCGAAGGCCTTCTCCGACAGCAGCACCGAGACGCCGCTGCGCTCCGGTGCCGCGCCGGTGAGCCTGAGGCCCATCAGCACGTAGGTGCCCTGGTATTCGACGTCTGTCACGTGGGCCGCAAGACCGGCCTGGCCGGTTGCTTCGCCGGGCGCGATCTGCATGTGGTCGTTGCGCACCGCGATCAATCCCTCGGGCGTGTCCAGCACGTTGTGGCCGCCCATGAAGCGCGCGACGAATTCGCTGGCCGGACGGTTGTAGACCTCGTGCGGCGAGCCGACCTGCTCGATCAGGCCGTGGTTCATCACCACCATGGTGTCGGCCAGCGCCATCGCTTCCTCCTGGGAGTGCGTGACGTGGATGAAGGTAAGGCCCAGCTCCTTCTGCCAGCGCCGGAGTTCGGCGCGCATCTGGATGCGCAGGAAGGGGTCGAGCGCCGAGAGCGGTTCGTCGAGCAGCAGCACCCGTGGCTCGGTGATCAGCGCCCGCGCCAGCGCCACGCGCTGCTGCTGGCCGCCCGAGAGTTCGCCCGGCTTGCGCTCGGCCAGGTGCCCCATGGCGACGCGCTCCAGCAGGTTGCCTGCCCTCTTGTGGCGCTCGGTCTTCGAAACGCCTTTCATCTTGAGGCTGAAGGCGACGTTGTCGAGCGCCGAGAGGTGCGGGAACAGGGCGAAGCTCTGGAACATCATGGCCGTGCCGCGCGCCGCGGCCGCCAGGTTGGTGATGTTGCGGTTGTCGAGCAGGATGTCGCCGCCGGACACCGATTCGTGCCCCGCGACCATGCGCAGCGTGGTGCTCTTGCCGCAGCCGGAGGGGCCGAGCAGGCAGCAGTAGCTGCCGCTGGCAATGCGCAGGTCGATCTGGTCGACGGCCGGCGGCGTGCCGGCCGCGTAGCGCTTGGTCAGCGCGACGATTTCAACGGCTGCGGGCGGGAGGGCGGTGACAGCATCCATTGAGGCGGGGTTCGCAAGACATGTGCCAGCGAATCGGCCGCTCCGCCGGCTTCCCGCGCGCCGAGTTGGTGCAGGCGCCCGCCCGCTTCAGGGTGGTGCGAAGCGCGCGTTGGCCAGCGTCTTCTGAAGCGCCTCGCGCTGGGTGCGCGTGACGCCGCGCACGCCTTCGGCGACCCACTTGGCGCGCTCGACGTCGATCTTGCCGTCGCGCTGCCATTTCTCGACCGCCACGCCCGGGTTGTTCAGCATCGCGGCCAGCCAGATCGCCTGGGCCGGCTCGAGGTTGCGCGCGCTGCGCTTGAAGTAGCGGCGCGCGGCCGCTTCGGCGCCGCAAAGGTCGGCGCCCCAGGGCGCGTTGTCGAGGTAGAGCTGCAGGATGCGCGCCTTGCCCAAGGTCTGCTCCATCTCGACCGCATAGAGCATTTCGCGCAGCTTGCGATCGGTGCTGCGCTCGCTGCCGGCCGCGATGATCCGGGCGAGCTGCTGCGTCAGCGTGCTGCCGCCGCGCTCCACCTGGCCGGCCTTCTGGTTCGCTTCGATCGAGGCGGTGAGCTCGGCCATGTCGTAACCGGGGTGGCTGAAGAAGCGCTGGTCCTCGGCCGCGATCACTGCGCGCGCCAGCCAGCTGTCGGTGGCCAGCCGGGCTGGTGCGCCGCAGCTGCTGCGGGCGTTCAGCATCGCTTCGGTGCCGAGCCCCTCGACCGCGAACTGCGCGATGCGCGGGTGCAGCGCGAAGCTGCCGGCCGGCAGATCGACTTGCGCGCGCAGGCCCAGCGTACCGTCGATGCGCGCCTGCTGCAGCTCGGGCAGGCCGGGCGCGAGCACGGTGTACCAGCGGGCGATCGGCGCCTCGGGCGCATCGATGTGGAGCTGCAGGGTCTTCTGCGTGAGCCGGCCGTCCCAGCGGGCGCGCAGGACGTTGTCGCCGACGACGGGGGATGCCGTGGTCGCGGCCGGCGCCGCTTCGATCATGCCGTTGAGCGAGCCGGCATCGCGCCGGACCGTGGCGCGCAGGCTGTCGAGCCGGATCGGCGCGCTGCCGAGCGCCGGCACCGTGGCGCTGCACGGGGCGCAGCGCAGTTCGAGCGTCTGGGTGGGCTCGTTCCAGCCGAATCGGACGGTGCCGTGGGCCGTATCGAGAGAGCGGCCATCGAGCCAGGGCGCGAACCACGACGAGGTCGCGAGGCGGATCGCGGTAGGGACGCCGACGTTAAGGCTGAAGGGGCCCGCCTTGACGCGGGTCGGCCACTCGTCGGGGCCGGGCGCCAGCGCCAGTTTCACGACCAGGTAGATGGCCACCGCGGCCGTCAGAACCAGGGCCAGGACCGCAAAAAGCAGGTAGAGCAGCGCTTTCTTCAAAAAATCTTTCTCACTCGATCGGTCTCGCCAGGGTCACAGCCTGCCAGGGTCCGTGGGATCGGCCGCTCGCTGCGGCCCAGTACCAGGCTGAAGTGTCGGTGAAAGCCGTGCCCTCGGCGTCGACGATGCGCTCGCAAACACGCAACTTTTGCGCACCGGGGCGCTCGGTGACGAAACAACGCCACAGTCGGGCCTGCGCATCGCGTTCCAGCCGCGCCTGTTCGATGCGGAAACCCAGCGCGCGGTAGCAGTCGGCGGCCGGGTGAAGCATGCGGGTCGGCGTGTTGACCTGGCGCAGCACCAGCGTCTGGCGGCCGTCGGTCATGCGCGCGACCGCGCCGGGGAAGCGATCGGCGAAACGCTGTTCCACTTCGCTCAAGGCCAGCGGGCGCAGCGCCGCGCCGTCCCATTCGCCCGGCCACTCGTGAAAGGCGGCGACCGCGGCGGGTGTCGCCTGCGGGCGCAGTGCGAAGGCCGCCGACCAGAGCAGGCACAGCCCCATGACGAGCGCGAACACCGCCTTGTGCGCAATGCGGTTGACGAAGCGGTTGGCGAAGCAGCGTTCAAGAAAGAGCGGTGTCGACACGGCGACCTCCTGTGGAAGTGATCAGGCCGGGGACGGCGATCGGGACGGGCCGGCGTTCCGGCGCCATCACACGCGCGATGCCCCCGCACACGAGCGCGAGCACGGCGAGGCCGAGCGCTTCGTGCAGCCAGGGCGCGAGCGCCAGCCCCGCGCCTTCGAAACCGACGAGCACGCTGTTGCGCACGATGTTGCCGGCCAGCACGAGAAGGCCGACGGCGGGCAGCCGGGTCAGGAAGCTGCGGTCGCCGCGCCGCGCCCAGAGCGCCACCGCGCAGGCCGTGAAGTAGCCGAGCCACACCATCTGCACGCCGGAGCAGGGCGCGTCGACGATGACCAGCCGGCCGTCGATCAAGAGGCTCGTGCCCTCGCGTGCCGCGCTGAAGCCCGGCGCCAGCAGCCAGCGGCTGGCTTCGGCCGTGATCACCCGCAGCGGAAAGCCGGCATAGAACTGCAGCGACGAGAGCAGCGGTAGCGCAAGCAACGCGAGCCCCGCGACCGGCAGCGCCGCCACGCGTTTCGGCAGGAAGGCCAGCAGGCCGGCGGCCAGCGCCAGCACGGCGATCAGGCCGGCGGCGAGCGGCGGCAGCGACGGCAGTGGGCCGGGCCCGGTGCGCAGCAGCGTCGCCGCCAGCGTGCCGGCGCCGGCCAGCGCGAGCCAACCGAGCCGCGGCGCGGCGCGCAGCGAATGCCGGAGCTTCCAGGCCAGCGCGGCCAGTGCCGCGAGCGCCAGCAGGCCCAGCGGGTCGTCGGAGCCGTCGCGCATGCGCTGGGCCATCCAGAGCCAGGTCGGCGTCAGCGCCGCGGCCTGCAGCGCCAGCCAGGCCGCGGCGGGCGCGCGGTCGAGGCGGATGCCCCAGTCGAAGACGCGGGGATGGGTTTGGGCGAGCTGAGCCAGCGTCATCTCGCGGTCCTCAAGCTGTGAACCGGCGTGCGTCGTGGCGGCGCGCGCGGCGGCGCAGCATCGCCAGCATCGAGAGCACCACCGCGATCGCGCCCAGGGTCTCGGGCTCCGGCGTGCTTGGCACTTCGGCGCCCAGGCTCGCGCCTTGTCCGACCGCGAGTTCGCCCACGCCCTTCGGCAGCGGCAGCGGCTGGTCGACGCTGGTGCTGTTCTGCGGCGCCAGGTTGCGCACCACCTTGTCGACGGCGATGAAGCTCGTGTATTGCGTCAGCAGGCTGTAGCGCAGGCCGAGCTCGGTGATGCGCTGCTTGAAGGCGTCGCCGCCCTCCAGCGCTTCCTGGTCGCTCAGGCTCGCGATGCGATGGCGCGCCCAGAGGCTGCGCAGCGCGGCCGCGTCCTGGCGCGTCGCGGCGTCGATGCGCAGTTCCTGGCGGTACGGACCTTCGGCGCTCTGGCCTTCGATGATGACGCGGCCCTTGGCCTCGCCGCGCCACTTGCCGAACACGATCACCGGGCGCTCGCCGAGCACGTCGGGCAGCGCCTGCGGTTCCACGTCGTAGACGTCGAGCCCGCCGAAGGTAGCTTTCACATTGGTGAGCACCGGCGACTCGACCATGCGGCGGAAGCGCGCCGCCTGCTCGGGCGCCTGCAGCGGGTCGGTGATGATGAAGGGCTCGCCCATGCCGGCGCGGGCCAGCCCTTCCATCAGGTGCCGGTTGACCGAGCTGCCGATGCCGAAGGCGAAGACGTTGGCGCGGCCGAGGTTCTTGCGCACGAGTTCGAAGGCTTCGCGCTCGACCGTCACATAGCCGTCGGTCACGACCACCACGGTGCGCGACACGTTCTCGGCCTTCGGCTCGGCATAGACGCGCTTGAGCGCAGGGATCAGCTCGGTGCTGCCGCTGCCGCTGTAGTTCTTGATGGTGGCGAGCGCCTGCTCGATGTTGGCGCGGGTCGCGGGCACCGACTGCGGCGAGAGCATCTTGTTGCTGCCCGAGAACAGCAGCACGTTAAAGGTGTCGCTGGGGCGCAGGCCGCCGATCAGCCGCTCCAGCACCACCTTGGCCGTGTCGAGCGGAAAGCCGTGCATCGAGCCCGAGATGTCGACCACGAAGATGTAGTCGCGCGGCGAGATCGCGTTGGCTGCGACCGACTTGGGCGGCTCGACCATGGCCAGGAAGAAGTTCTCCGCGTTCTCGCCCTGGCCTTTGTAGAGCATCAGGCCGGATTCGATCTTCTCGCCGGCGAGCCGGTAATCGAGCACGAAGTCGCGGTTGTCGGCGGGCTCGCCGCTTTGCGCGATGGCAACGTCAGCGTGCTGGTCGTCGTTGTTCTTGCGGATGTCGATCGCGTGCGTGGCCGAGCGAATCTCCTTGATGCCCAGCGGCGTGTCGAGCGCGACCTTGAGCTTGAAGGCGGTGTTCGGCGCCACGCCTTCGCGCAGCGTCGGCTGCGCCACCCACTTGGCCTGCGAATTCCCCGACTGCGGGCTGTTGTAGCGCGGCCCCACCACGGTCGGGAACACGAACTGGTAGTTGCCGGCCTGCGGCACCAGCAACTCGGTGTAGCGCAGCTCGACCTTGACGTCGTCGCCCGGCAGGATGTTGGCAACGTTCATCTGGAACACATTGGGCAGGTGCTGCTCGAGCAGCGCGGCTGTCTTGCCTTCCTTCTTTGCGTTGTCGTAGTCGATGCGCGCCTGCTGCTTCTCGCGAATCTGCGCGGTGATCAGGCGATCGGCGAGCCGCACGTTGAGGCCACCGACCGCGGCCTTGGTCGAGCCCGGGAACACGTACTTCGCTTCGATCGCGCGCGAGCCCTCGTTGCGGTAGGTCTGCGTGACCCGGACGTCGGCGATCACGCCCGAGACCTTCACGTCGACCTCGGTGCTCTTGAGCGGCAGGCGATCGACCGCGGGGTCGTCGCTCTTGACGAAGAAATACGGGCTCTCGGTCTTCAGGCGCGGGCCCGAGGCTTCCTGCGCCTGCACGGGCCGGGCGACGAGCATCACGAAGCAGCCGGCCGCGAGGCCGAGCGTCGTGAGCCAGAGCCAGCGGCCGGGGCGGGTAGTGGTGGCTTCCATGGTGGTGGTCCGGTGGTCGTGCAACGGTGCACGGGAGCCACTGTCGAGCGCGGACTCGAAGACAGTTGGAAGCCTGTTTGAAGCAGACGGCGCTGTGTGAAGTCCATGTGAAGTCCGATGCCTGCCGCACTTCACATCCGCTTCGGGTGGCAGCGCCAGCATCGCCGCATCGCTATCGATGAGGACAACGCCCATGCTTCAAATGCTTCGAAATTCCGTGCTGGTCAAGGTCTTCGGCCTCTTCGCGCTGACCGTGCTGCTGTGCATTCCGCTCGACCGGATCGACGCGCTCAACCGCGAGCGCGGCCACAGCCAGCAGGAAGCGGCGCAGGAGCTCGCCGCCACTTATGCAGGTGCGCAGACGGTGACCGGCCCGCTGCTGGTGGTGCCCTACGTGGAGCGCTGGATGGAGCCGCTGCGCGATGCGCAGGGCAAGGTCGTCGGCCAGGAGGCGCGCAGCAAGGAGATGGCGCACCCGGTGTTTCCGGACACGCTGCACATCGAGGGCAGCATGGCGCCGCAGGAGCGCTACCGCGGCATCTTCAGGATTCCTTTCTACACGCTGAACGCATCGCTCGCGGGTGGCTTCGCGGCCTTCGATCCGGCCGCGGTGCCGTCGAGCGAGAAGGGATCGACGATCGAATTCGGGCCGCCCTACGTGGCCTTCCACGTCAGCGACCTGCGCGGGCTCGACGGTTCGCCCGCGCTGCAGATCGGCGCCGAGACGCTGCGCTTCCAGCAGCGCCTGCCGGGCCTGGCCGAAGACGCCTGGCTTGCGAGCGGCATTCATGCGCCGCTGGCCGGCGCCGCGCTCGCGGCATGGCAGGCGGGCCAGGCGCTGCCCTTCCAGCTCAAGCTCGGGCTGGTCGGCCAGGAGAAGCTGTCGATGGTGCCGATCGCCGAGGAGACCACCGCGCACCTCACTTCGCCCTGGGCGAATCCGCGCTTCGGCGGCCGCTTCCTCGCTGCGGAGCGAACCGTGACGGCCCAGGGTTTCGATGCGCGCTGGCGCGTCTCCTCGCTCGTGACTTCGGCACGCGAGGAGGTGCGCGGCGGCGTGAAGGGCGCCAAGGTGCCGCCGGTGCTGCAGAGCTTCGACGTGTCGCTCGCGCAACCGCTCAACGTCTATTCGATGTCCACGCGGGCGGTGAAGTACGGCGTGCTCTTCATCGGCCTGGTGCTGATGGCGGCCTTCATGTTCGAGCTGTTCCGCAAGCTGCGCCTGCATCCGGTGCAGTACGGGCTCGTCGGCCTCTCGATCGCGCTGTTCTTCCTGCTCCTGCTGGCGCTGTCGGAGAAGCTGGCGTTCTGGCTCGCCTACGCAGGCGCGGCCGGCGCCAGCGTGCTGTTGCTCGCGGTGTATTTCAGCGCCGTGCTGGGCGGCTGGCAGCGCGGCGCTTCGTTCGGCGCCTACGTGGCACTGCTCTACGGCGCGCTCTATGGCCTGCTGGCTTCGGAAAGCAACGCACTGCTGCTCGGCGCCTTGCTGATCTTCGGGATGCTCGCCGTGCTGATGGTGGCGACGCGCAAGGTCGACTGGTACGCAATGTCGAACGGCGGCGTCAGCCTTGGAGGGGCACGCTGATGGCTGCCTTGAAACGCATCGCGGTATGGAGCGCCGCCGTCGCGGCGGGCGGCGCAGTCGCGCTCCTGTGCGCCATCGGCATCACCGTTGCCGTGATCTCTCCGAAGCTGCCGGACATCTCGGAGCTTTCCGACTACCGGCCCAAGCTGCCCTTGCGCGTCTTCACGTCCGACGGCGTGCTGATCGGCGAGTTCGGCGAAGAGCGGCGCCAGCTCACGCCGATCGCCGAGATTCCCCAGTCGCTGAAGGACGCGGTGGTAGCGGTCGAGGATGCGCGCTTCTACGTCCATGGCGGCATCGACGCCAGGGGCCTGCTGCGCGCCGTGCTGGCGAACCTGCAGCACGGCATGCACCAGGGCGCGTCCACCATCACCCAGCAGGTGGCGCGCAACGTCTACCTGAGCTCGGAGCGCACGCTGACGCGCAAGGTCTACGAAGCGCTGCTGGCGTTCCAGCTCGAGCAGCGGCTCGGCAAGGACCAGATCCTCGAGATCTACCTGAACCAGATCTTTCTCGGCCATCGCGCCTACGGCTTCGCGGCGGCATCCGAGGTCTATTTCGGCAAGCCGCTGAAAGAGCTCACGCTCGCGGAGGCCGCCATGCTCGCGGGCCTGCCGAAGGCGCCCGGGACCAACAATCCGGTGAACAATCCGCGCCGTGCGCGCGCCCGCCAGTTGTACGTGCTCGATCGCATGCAGGAGGTCGGCGCCATCACGGCCACCCAGGCCGCCGAAGCGAAGCAGGAGGCCTTGCATCTGCGCGACCCTTCCGATCCGAACCGCCTGCACGCCGAGTACGTCGCCGAGACCGTGCGCCAGCTGATGTATGCGCAGTACGGCAGCAGCATCTACACGCGCGGCTTCAAGGTCACCACGTCCCTTGTCGCGGCCGACCAGGCAGCCGCGTACAAGGCGCTGCGCAAGGGCATCCTGGACTACGAGCGGCGCCAGCCCTACCGCGGGCCGGAGCGCTTCGTCGACCTGCCCGCGGATCCTGCCGAGCTGGACGATGCCGTCGACGAGGCCCTGGCCGAACATCCGGACAACGGCGACGTGCTGGCGGCCGTGGTGCTGCAGGCCGATGCGAAAGAGGTGACGGCGGTGCGCGGCAACGGCGACAGCCTGCGGATCACGGGCGAAGGCCTGCGGCTCGCGCAGGCCAGTCTGTCGCAGCGTGCGGCGCCGAACATGCGCGTGCGCCGCGGCGCGGTCGTCCGCGTGGCGAAGACGCCGAAGGGGACGTGGGAGATCACCCAGCTGCCGGAGGTCGAAGGCGCCTTCGTCGCCCTCGATCCGCGCGACGGCGCAATCAAGGCGTTGGTGGGCGGCTTCGATTTCGGCAAGAGCAAGTTCAACCACGTGACGCAGGCCTGGCGCCAGCCGGGCTCGAGCTTCAAGCCCTTCATCTATTCGGCCGCGCTCGAGAAGGGGTTCACGCCGGGCACGATCGTCAACGACGCACCGCTGTTCTTCGACGGCGCGACCACAGGTGGCCCGCCATGGGAGCCGAAGAACTTCGAGGGGACCTTCGATGGACCGATGTCGCTGCGCCGCGCGCTCGAACAGTCGAAGAACATGGTGACGATCCGCGTGCTGCAGTCGATCGGCCCGCGTTACGCGCAGGACTGGATCGGCAACTTCGGATTCGAGCGTGCCAAGCATCCGGCCTACCTGCCGATGGCGCTCGGCGCGGGTTCGGTCACGCCGATGCAGATGGCGGCGGCGTACGGGGTGTTCGCCAACGGCGGCTACCGCGTCAGCCCGCATCTCGTGACGCGCATCACCGACCACAAGGACCAGGTGCTGGTCGAAACGAAGCCGGCTGCGCGCGACGAGAGCACGCGTGCCATCCCCGAGCGCAATGCCTTCGTCATGCGTTCGCTGCTGCAGAGCGTCGTCAGGAACGGCACCGGCTTCAAGGCCTACCAGGCGCTCAAGCGCGACGACCTGTACGGCAAGACCGGCACGACCAACGACTCGATCGACACCTGGTTCGCCGGCTTCCAGCCGACGCGGGTCGGCATCGCATGGATCGGCTACGACACGCCGCGCCAGCTCGGCGTGCGCGGGGAAACCGGAGGCAGCCTGAGCCTGCCGATCTGGACCGGCTACATGCAGTCTGCACTGCAGGGCGTGCCGGTGGCCGCGCTGAACGCGCCGGACGGCGTGGTGAAGGTCGATGGCGAGTGGTACTACGACGATTACGCCCCGGGCCGCGGCATCACCAGCCTGGGCGTCGACACCGGGCCCACGCCGCCGGCCGAAGCGCTGGCCGCCGTGCCGGTCGGCGAGATGCCGCCGCCGGAGGAGCGCAACCGCATCCTGGACTTCTTCAGGTAGGGCTTGCTCGCTGGCGCTCAGTGCGTCGAGGTCGGCAGCGTGAGCGTCGCAAGCGCACCCCCGCGCGGCGCGTTCGCGAGTTCGATGCGACCGCGATGCAGCGCCGCGATCTCCTTCACGAAGGCGAGGCCGAGACCGGTGCTCTTCTTCTGGCTGTGCGGGCGCGCGAGCGAGTAGAACTTCTCGAACACCTTGTCCTTCGCGTAGTCGGGAATGCCGCGGCCGTGGTCGCGTACCGTGATGCGCGCTTCGCGAGCGCCGGCGTGCAGCGCCAGCGCGACCTCGGCGCCGGCCGGAGAAAAGTCGATCGCGTTGTCGAGTAGGTTGCTGACCGCGCGGCGCAGCAGAAAAGGGTCGCCTTCCACGCGCGCCTCGGTGTCGATCGCGACATGCAGGCGGATCTCGCGCGCTGCCGCGGCGCCCTGCGCACTGGCCGCCACGTCCTGCAGCAGCGGTGCCAGCGCCACGATCTCGCTGCGCTCCAGCGCGCGCTGGGTTTCGAGCGCCGTCAGTTCCATCATGCGGTCGACGATCTCCTGGATGCGCTCGGTTTCGCTCGCGATGTTGGCGAGGAAGCGTTCGCGCTCGGCCTGCGGCATCGAGGGCTCCTGCAGCAGCTCGGCCGCGCCGCGGATCGCCGACAGAGGGCTCTTGATCTCGTGCGTGAAGGTCTGCACGTAGTCGGCCACGTAGTTGCGGCCGGTCAGCGCGTCGCGCATCTCGCCGAAGCCGCTCCGCAGCGTGTCGACCGCGCGGCGCACCATGCGAGTGAGGCTCCAGCTGCGCTGGCTGCGCAGCCAGCGCAGGTAGTCAGAGATCAGGCCGAAGGGCCGCACCAGCCAGATCGACATGATGAGCGCCAGCACCAGCAAGGCGAAGGCCGAGCCGACGCCGACCCACAGCGTGCGGGCGCGCGCGTCCTGGACGAACTGGCCGAAGCTCTGCACCGGCTTGCCGACGCTGACCACGCCGACGATCTCGTTGTTCCAGCGCACCGGCGCGGCCGCGTACATCACGGAGGTCATCGGGTCGCCTTCGATGTCGCGCGAGGTGCGCGCGCCGTAGACGCCGGCCAGCGTGCGGCTGACGTCGCTCCACTTCGAGTAGTCGGCGCCGACGTTGCGGCCCAGCGAATCGAAGAGCACGCGACCGCTGCGGTCGGTGACGTAGATGCGCAGCTCGACGCGGCTCTTGTGCAGGTTGTAGATCTGCGCGGAGAACTGGCGAGCGTAGGCCGAGCGGAACAGCGGCTCCAGCCGCGCGGTGTTGATCGCGCCGGCGATCACGTCCTGCTCGATCAGGCTGGCCATCAGCTGCGAGGTCTCGACCAGCGACTCTTCGGCCGACTCGCGGTAGCGCGGGTCGATGTCGGACACGACGCGATAGAGCAGGAAGGCGATGCCCGCCGTGTAGATCAGCAGGATGCCTATGAAGATGCGTGTTCTGCGACTCACACGCTTGACGGCAGCTCTTCGTTGAGCGCATAGCCCGTGCCGCGCAAGGTGCGGATTGGCTCGACTTCCGGCGCGATGGCGCGCAGCTTGGCACGCAGGGTCTTGATGTGCGCGTCGACGGTGCGGTCGAAGCTGTCGCTTGCGTCGTCCCAGACCAGGCGCAGCAGCTCGTCGCGCGTGAATACGCGGCCGGGCCGCTGGATCAGCAGGCGCAGCAGGCCGTACTCATAGCGCGAGAGTTCGAGCAGCCGGCCGTAGTAGCGGATCTGCATGCGCTCGGCATCGAGCGCGAAGGGCGTGGGCGGCGTGGAAGCGGCCGGCGCAGCAGGCGCAGCCACCGTCGAAGCGCCGTTGCCGCGCCCGCTGCGCCGCAGGATCGTGCGCACGCGTGCCACCAGCTCGCGCGGGGAAAAAGGCTTGGCGATGTAGTCGTCGGCGCCGAGTTCGAGGCCGACCACGCGGTCGATCTCGTCGCTGCGTGCCGTGAGAAAGAGCATCGGCACCTCGGCGCCGCCGGATTCGCGGTTCAAGGCCTGCAGGCGCTTGAAGAGTTCGAAGCCGTTCATGTCGGGCAGGCCCACGTCGAGGATCGCGAGCGCGGGCGGATCGGCGGCGAACTGCGCGATGGCCTCCTCGGCCGTGGCGCACCAGACGGGCACGAAGCCGTCGGTCTTGAGCACGTACTGCAGCGTGTCGGCGATGCCGGACTCGTCTTCGGCAATCAGGATCCGGGGGTTGAAGGGCATGGGTCGGATGGTAGCGGGCCGGAACCTTTGCGCCGCGGGCCGAACGAACAGGGCCCTGCAACCCGGAGAACCGCACCGTGACCCCATCCGAAACCAAGGCCATCGTGTCCCTGAGCCTGCTGGCGGCCTTTGTCGACGGCGACAAGCATGAGCGCGAACGTGCCGAAATCAAGCGCATCGCCGAGGGCCTTTCGCAGGCCGATGGCGTGCAGCTGCCGATGCTCTACCAGGACGTGTTGATGAAGCGCGTCTCGCTGCCCGAAGTGGCGGCGGAACTGAAGAGCCCCGAATCGAAGCAGCTGGCCTATGAAATGGCGGTCTGCGTTTGCGATGCCGACGGCACGCAGTCGGAACCCGAGCGAATGTTCCTCGCCGACGTGCGCACCTCGCTCGGGCTCGATGGGGCGGCGGCGAAGCAGTTCGCGAAAGACGCCGACGAGATCGCCGCGGCGCCGTTGGCTGCCGCCGTTCCGGCTGCCACGGTCGACAACGCCGAGCTCGACCAGGCGATCCTCAACGCCGCCATCCTGAACGGCGCGCTCGAGCTGCTGCCCGAGACGCTCTCGACCATGGCGATCATTCCGCTGCAGATGAAGCTGGTCTACCGCATCGGCAAGGCGCACGGCTTCGAGCTCGACAGCGGCCACGTGAAGGATTTCCTCGCAACGGTCGGCGTCGGCCTGACCTCGCAATACCTCGAACAGGCGGGACGCAAGCTGCTGGGCGGCCTGCTCGGCAAGGTCGGCGGCGGGCTGCTGCGCGGCCTCGGCAACCAGGCGGTGAGTTCGGGCATGAGCTTCGCGACCACCTACGCGCTGGGCCACGTCGCCAAGCGCTACTACGCGGGCGGCCGCACGCTGTCGACGCAGATGCTGAAGGAGGCCTACGCGAGCGTGACGCAGGAAGCCCAGGGCCTGCAGACGCGCTACCTGCCGGCGATTCAGGAGAAGGCGCGCACGCTCGATGCGGGCAAGATCCTCTCGATGGTTCGCAGCGCTTAGCTGGCCCCACGCCTTGGGGGGCCAGGCGCCGGCCTAGTGCAGGTCGAAGCAGCAGCCCGCGTAGAAGGGCTTGTCGCCGCCGTCGACGAAGGGCACCTCGATCAGCTTGCCTTCGTTGCGCCAGGCGTCGCGCCGCTTGTAGCCGGCTTCGGCCAGCTCGGCGAGGAGCTGGTCGTGGTGCTGGATGCGGTAGGGACAGACGGCAAAGCCGATGCTGTTGAGCGTATAGAGCGTGCGCTCCGGATGCACCGCTGTGGTGTTGAGCACGATGCGCTTGGGCTTCTCGGGCAGCGCGGCAATGATTTCGGACATGCGCGTCGGCAGATACTGCAGGCTGCCCGAGGCGTAGAGCACGTCGCAGCCGCTCGCGTCGTGCCAGTCGGTGGTGAAACCGAGCTGCGTGGCGGCGTCGCGCTGCGCCGCGAGCTCGCGGCCGCTCGTCACCACATTAGGCACGTCGCACACGGTCCAGCGCAGGTCGGCAGGGTAGTTGAGCATGCGGCGGAAGGCGTAGTACTTGATGCCGACGTGGCCGCCCAGGTCGAAGATGCTGCGCATGCCGTCGTCGAGTGCGCGGCCGATCCAGAACAGGCCCGGATAGTCGTAGAAGGCGACCTGATGACTGTAGAAGGCGTCCGCGGGGGCGTTGTCGTAGCCGACGGCCTTGGAGGGCGGTGCCCCCGCTTCGGCGGCGGCGAAGCTGTCGAAGGAACCCATGAACAGGTTCTCTTCGCGGTTGTCCAGGAACTTGCGTCGATACGCAGCTTCGCGGACCGATAACGGCAGCAGACTCGACAGCATGGAGGCCTCTTGGGTCACGGTTGGATCCAACGCGCATTTTGCACTTTGAAACATAAAGTATTCAACTGTTTCCTGTGCCTGCCGGCCAAATAAGGAGTCCGGGCCTTGCCCGGCGAGGGTTACTGCGCCTGATACCCCGCGTTTTCGATCGCCGCGATGATGTCCTGGCGCGGTTGCGCGCTCAGCACGTCGACATGGCCGGTTTCGAGGTCGACCGTCACCTGCGCCTCGGGATCGATCGTCTGCACCGCGTTCTGCACCGTGCTCGCGCAGTGACCGCAGCTCATGCCCGATACCTGGAATTTCTGGCTCATCGTTGCTCCTTCATGTGGACGAGGCGCCAGTGTCGACCCTTACACGGTGTCAATGTCAACGTCGATGGCTTCGCACATTTGTTGCAGTGTGATGCCGGCTTCGCGCGGGTCGAGCCGATGGAGGGGGATGCGCAGGCGAAAGGCGTCTTCGACCGCGAACACGAACTCCAGGCAGGTGAACGGGTCCAGGCCGAGCTGGGTCAGCGCGGCTTCGCGGCGGATGAGCGCCGGCTCGAGATGGAAATCCTTCTCGAGGATCGCGGCGATGGTGTTGAAGGTCGGCGAGTGCATGCGGATGGGCTCCCTGGAACACGCAGGGAACCGCGCGCTGCGGCCCGCTGTCGTATCCTCGTGCGCGTTTATCGATTCGCCGGCCTGACGGCCTGCTGACCGCCACGCGCCCCACACACCTGAAGCTCTCATGCGAATCCTCCTGGTCGAAGACGATGCGGTGCTGCGCGGCGTGATGCTGCGCAGCCTGGGCGATGCGGGGCACCGCGTCGACGTGGCGGCGAACGTCGAAGACGCTGACCACCTGTGGCGGGTGCAGCTGTTCGACGCGGTGCTGCTCGATCTCAGCCTGCCGGCGACGTCCAGCATGACCAGCGGCCTGGGCAGCGGCCTCACGGTGCTGCGCCACGCGCGCGGGCGCGGCGACCGCACGCCGGTGCTGGTGCTGACCGCGCGCGACCGCACCGAGGAGCGCATCGCCGGCCTCGATGCCGGGGCCGACGACTACCTTGGCAAGCCCTTCGACCTGGCCGAGGTCGAGGCGCGCCTTCGCGCGCTGGTGCGCCGCGCGCAGGGCATCGAAGACGTCGCCACGCTGGGCCAGCTGCGGCTGGACCGCAAGGCGCGCCGCTTTGCGGTCGCCGGCGCGCCGCTGGACCTGCCGGCGCGCGAGTTCGAGGTGCTGTGGGAACTGATGAGCCCGCCGGGCCGCACGGTCAGCAAGCGGGCCATGTCCGACAAGCTCTCGACCTTCGACGAAGCGCTGGGCGACAACGCGCTGGAGGCCTTCATCTCGCGCCTGCGCAAGAAGCTCACCGGCAGCGGCGCGGCCATCCGCACGCTGCGCGGCATCGGCTACCTGCTGGAAGCGGTGGTGTGAAGCTCGCGCCGCGGCGGGCGCCGGCGGGCGCGCCATCGCTCACGGCGCGCGTGCTGCGCCGCGTGCTGCTGCCGCTGGCCTTGACCTGGCTGGTGGGCACGGCGATCGCGGTGGCCGTGGCCGGGCACTTCACCGAGCAGGCCTTCGACCGCGCGCTGCTCGACGATGCCTATTCGGTCTCTGCCCACGTCGAGGCCGGCGAGCGTGACATCCGGCTGCAGCTGTCGCCGCGCGAGGTCACGAGCGTTCTGTTCGACCAGTCCGAGACGGTGTACTTCGCGGTGCTGCGGCGCGACGGTTCGCTGCTCGCGGGCCACGCGGGCCTGCAGGCGCCCGAGCCCGAAGAGGGCGCGCACTATCGCTTTTCCGATGTCAGCTACCAGGGGCAGGCGCTGCGCGCGGTGTCGCTGAACCACGAGACGCCCAATCCGTTCCGCGTCGTGATCGCGCAGACGACGCGCGCCCGCGCGGCGCTGGTCGAGCGGCTGCTGGTCTATTCGCTGGCGCCGCAACTCGTGCTGCTGCTGGTGCTCGCCGTCTGGTTGTGGCGCGGCATCGAAGGCGAGTTGCGCCCGCTCGGCGAGCTGCGCCAGACGCTGGACCGGCGCGATGCCCACGACCTCGCGCCGGTGCCGGTGGCGCGCAGTTCGCGCGAGCTCGAGCGACTGGGCGAGACGCTCAACGCCTTGTTCGAGCGGCTCGGCCACAGCGTGCGCGCGCAACGCGAGTTCGCCGGCAACGTGGCGCACGAGTTGCGCACGCCGCTGGCCGGCATCCGCGCGCTGGCCGAATACGGCCTGGCGCAGCAGACGCCGGCCGTGTGGCGCGAACAGCTGGAGCACATCGCCACCAGCCAGGCGCGCGCCAGCCACCTGGTCGATCAGCTGCTCGGCCTGGCGCTGGCCGACGAGGGCCGAACCGGCCTGCAGCGCGCGCCGCTGCGGCTCGACGAACTGGCGGAGCAGGCGGTGCTGCGCCATCTCGCGCGCGCCGATGCGCAGGGCGTGGACCTGGGCGCGCTGGGCCTCGAAGAGCCGGTGACAGTGCAGGCCAATGCCGCGCTCGTCGAAGGCATCCTCGACAACCTGGTCGACAACGCGCTGCGCTACGGCGGCCGCACGATCACCATCGAGCTCGCGGGCCGCACGCTGAGCGTGATCGACGACGGCCCGGGCATCGCGCCCGAGGTGCAGCGCGACCTGGTGCAGCGCTGGTCGCAGGGCCCGGCCGGGCAGAAGCTGGGGCAGGGCGCGGGTTTGGGGCTCGCGATCGTGGCGCGCTATGTCGCGCTGCTGGGCGCGGAGCTGGGCTTCGGCAAGGCTTGCGAAGACGGCGGGCTGCGCGTCAGCGTGGCCTTCGCGCCGGAGCCGGCTTCAGGCGGCGATCAGCCGCCCAGCGCCGGATAGTCGGTGTAGCCCTTCTCGCCGCCGCCGTAGAAGGTGTTCTTGTCCCACGGATTGAGCGCTGCGCCCTCGCGCAGGCGGCGCACCAGGTCGGGGTTGGAGATGAAGGGCTTGCCGAAGGCCACGAGGTCGTCGCCTTCTTTCAGCGCCTCTTCGGCCAGTGGCTGGTCGTAGCCGTTGTTCACCATCCAGGCGCCCTTGCCGCCGGCGCGGCGGTAGGCGGCCTTGAGCGCTTCGTAGTCGAACGGACGGTCCTCGATTTCGCGCGGGCCGCCGGTGGCGCCCTCGATCACGTGGATGTAGGCCAGGTTGAGCGTGGCGAGCTGTTTCACGACGTGCTCGAAGAGCGGCTGGGGATTCTCATCGTGCACATCGTTGGCTGGCGTCACGGGCGAGATGCGGATGCCGGTGCGGCCGCCGCCGACCGCGTCGACCACGGCGCGCGTCACTTCGAGCAGCAGGCGGGCGCGGTTCTCGATGCTGCCGCCGTAGTCGTCGCTGCGCTTGTTGCTGCCGGTCTTGAGGAACTGGTCGAGCAGGTAGCCGTTGGCGCCGTGCACCTCGACGCCGTCGAAGCCGGCGGTTTCGATCGCGTTGCGCGCAGCCGCGGCGTAGGTGTGCACGATGCCGGGCAGCTCGCTCGCATCGAGCGCGCGCGGCGCGGAGGTTTCGACGTAAGCGGGAACGCCGTCCTTGATCAGCACGGTCTTGGTCTTGGCCGTGATGGCCGAGGGCGCGACCGGCTGGCCGCCTTCGGGCTGCAGCTCGTTGTGCGAGACGCGGCCTACGTGCCAGAGCTGGACCACGATCTTGCCGCCTTTGGCGTGCACGGCGGTGGTCACGCGTTTCCAGGCTTCGAGCTGCTCGCTGCCGTACAGCCCGGGCACGTCGGCGTAGCCCTGGCCCTGGTGGCTGATCGCGGTCGCTTCGGTGATCAGCAGGCCGGCGCTGGCGCGCTGCGCATAGTAGGTTGCGGCGATGTCGCGCGGCACGGCGTTGGGCGAGCGGTTGCGCGTGAGCGGCGCCATGACGATGCGGTTGGCGAGCTTGAGATCGCCGGCCTGAATGGGATCGAAGAGGGAGGACATCGGTGCTTGCGTGTTGGAGTGGATGAACAGCTTGAAGTTAATCCAGCGCGCACAACCGCGCTGCGACACGGTTGTCGGTTTGCTGCTACGGATGCAGCAGAATGCCCGCACATCCATGACGACGACCGCCGCCACGCTCACGCCCGCGCAGGCCCTGTGCCTCGCGCTCGCGTTGTCGATGGGGGCCGCCGTGTCGCTCGGCATCACGCGCTTCTCCTATGGCCTGCTGCTGCCGCCGATGCGCGCCGATCTGGGCTGGAGCTACACGCTGGCCGGCGCTATGAATACGGCGAACGCGGCCGGCTATCTGCTCGGCGCCTTGATGACGCCGGCGTTGATGCGGCGCGTCGGCCCGGTCCGCCTGCTGGTCTGGGGCGCGGTGTGGGCCAGCCTCTTCATGGCGGCCAGCGGCTTCTTCACCTCGGCTCCGGCGCTGCTGCTGCAACGCCTGCTGGCCGGTTTGGCAAGCGCCTGGGTGTTCGTCGCCGGCGGGCTGCTGGCTGCGCGGCTCGGGACGCTGCAGCCTTCGCGCGGAGGTTTTCTGCTGGGCCTGTATTACGGCGGCACGGGCTTCGGCATCACGCTGTCGGCGCTGCTGGTGCCGCCGGTGCTGCAGGCCGCCGCGGGCGAAGCGCATGGCTGGGCCTGGGCCTGGTGGGTGCTGGCGCTGGCGAGCTTCGCGGGGACGGCCGTGCTGGGCTATGCGGCGCACGCGATGCCGAGCGCGGCGAGTGCATCGGCTTCGGCGGCATCGCCGCAGGCGGCGGCCGCGCAACCCGCACGCCTGCATCGCTTCGGCTGGGCGCTGGCGGGCTATGCGTTCTTCGGCGCGGGCTACATCGGCTACATGACCTTCGTGATCGCGCTGCTGCGCGAGCAGGGCGCGAGCCCCGGTAGCATCACGATGTTCTACGCGCTGCTCGGTGTGGCCTGCGTGGCCTCGTCGCGGCTCTGGGCCGGGCTCTTGGACCGCTTTCATGGCGGCCAGCCGCAGGCGGTGCTCAATGCCCTGCTGGGCATGGCGACCGCGCTGCCGGTGCTGAGCGCCGCATCGCCGGTGACCCTGGTCTCGGGGCTGATGTTCGGCGGGGTGTTCCTGTCGGTGGTGGCCTCGACCACGGCGCTGGTGCGCCACAACCTGCCTGCCGATCAGTGGGCGACCGGCATCAGCGCTTTCACCATCGTCTTCGCGCTCGGACAGATCGTGGGGCCCACCGTGACGGGCTGGATCTCCGACGGACCGGGCGGCCTGGCGCGCGGCCTCGTGGGCTCGGCGCTGGCGCTGTGGGCCGGGGCCGCGCTCGCGTCGCGGCAGCGGCCGCTGGTGCTTACTTGAGCAGGCCTTCGGTCTTCATGGCTTCCTGCACCGCCGGGCGGGCGGCGACGCGTGCATGCCAGGCCTGCACGTTGGCATAGGGCGAGATGTCGACGCCGGTCGGCTTGGTCCAGTTGGTCACGGTGAACAGGTAGCCGTCCGCGACGGTGAAGTGTTCGCCCATCAGGTAGTCCTTGCCTTCGAGTTCGCCGTTGAGCCATTCGTAGCGCGACTGGAGCTTCGTCCTGAAGATGGCCTTGGCTTCTTCGGGCATGCCGGGGTTGAACATCGGCGAGTAGCTCTTGTGGATCTCGGTGCCGATGAAGGTGAGCCACTCCTGCAGCCGGTAGCGCGAGAGCGTGCCGCTGGCGGGCGCGAGGTTCTTGGTCGGCGCGAGGTCGGCGATGTATTGCACGATGGCCGGACCTTCGCGCAGGCGCGTGCCGTCGTCGAGTTCGAGCATCGGCACGTAGCCGAGCGGGTTGATGCCGTAGTAGTCGGTGCCGTCCTGCAGCTTGTGGCTCTTGGTGCTTGCGAGCACGGGCTCGAAGGCGAGGCCGGCTTCGCGCAGCGCGATATGGGGCGAGAGCGAGCAGGCGCCCGGCGAGTAATACAGCTTCATGCGAAAAACTCCAATGGATGTTCGGAAAACGCTCTTGCGAACGCCGAGGCCGATGCTAGCGGGTTCGCCGCGAGCGCGTTTGTCCTACGGCGCCATGCGCGCGGCGACTATCGGGCTGCTGTGGGCGTCTTTTTATGCTTGCGGGCACCGCGGGAGGGACCGCGCACAAGGAGTTCGTTCATGTTGAAGTACGCCATCGTTTTCGCAGTGATCTCGCTGATTGCCGGTGCCTTGGGTTTCGGTGGGGTCGCCGCAGGCGCGGCCGGCATCGCGAAGGTGCTGTTCGGGCTGTTCCTGATCCTGGCCGTGGTGTTCCTCGTTCTTGCAGCACTCGGGGTGGGCGCGGTCAAGAAAGCGTTGGACTGATGCATTTCTCGAACGTGGAAACGGTGCTCGACTACGAGGTCGATGCGCCCTCGCATCTGCTGCTCAACATCGAGGCCGCGCGCAGCGGCGCGCAGGCCTTGATCAGCGAGGAGCTGCTGATCGACCCGCCGGTGGAGATGCAGGCTTTCTGCGATGAGGCCAGCGGCAACCGCTTTGTCCGCTTCGACGCAGAGCCCGGTCCGTTGAAGATTCGATACAAGGCGAGCGTTCAGCGCGCCCATATGGAAGTGCCGCGCGAGCTCGCCGAAGTGCCGGTGAACCAGGTGCCCAACGAGATCCTCCACTACATGATGCCTACGCGCTACTGCGAGTCGGACCTGATGTCGCGCTGCGCGCAGCAGCTCTTCGGCGATCTGCCGCCCGGCATCGGCCGCGTGCAGGCGATTGCCGACTGGATTCACGACAGCATCACCTACGAGCCGGGCAGCAGCGTCTCGACCACCACCGCGAGCGAGGTGTTCGTCGAGCGCGCCGGCGTGTGCCGCGACTTCGCGCACCTGGGCATCACCTTCTGCCGCGCGCTCAATATTCCGGCGCGGCTGGTGGTGGGCTATGTGTGGTTCGACGAGCCGCCGCAGGATTTTCATGCGCTGTTCGAAGCCTGGCTGGGCGGGCAGTGGGTGCTGTTCGATGCGACGCGCATGGCGCCGGTCGACCGCCTGGTGCGCGTGGGGACCGGCCGCGATGCGAAAGACGTTGCCTTCTGCACCATCTTCGGCCCCGTGCGCATGACGGGAAAGACGCTGGTGGTGCGCGAGATGCAGGACGAGACTTTGACGCCGCCCGCCGAGCCGGAACCCAGCGGCCAGTTGATCGGGATCGAGAAGCCGGTGCCGGTGGTCGCAGCGGTCGGGTCCCAAACTTCGGCCCACGTGGTCGCCGCAGCCAACGAGTGAGCCTCTGTTTGCTATTAAATTGATAGCAAACATCTTAGGCGGATTGCCGGATTCCGGCTTGCCCCTGCACCTCGCACGGGGCCGCGCACGCGATTAAAATCGGTGCCCCTTCCCGAGAGCGCACGCGCGGGTGCGCGCCATTCTCCATGCTGTACCCCGAAGAATTCGATGTGATCGTCGTCGGCGGCGGCCATGCCGGCACCGAAGCCGCGCTGGCCTCCGCACGCATGGGCGCGCGCACGCTGCTGCTCAGTCACAACATCGAGACGCTGGGGCAGATGAGCTGCAACCCCTCCATCGGCGGCATCGGCAAGGGCCATCTGGTCAAGGAGGTCGATGCGCTCGGCGGCGCGATGGCGATCGCGACGGACGAGGGCGGCATCCAGTTCCGCATCCTCAATTCGAGCAAGGGGCCGGCCGTGCGCGCGACGCGCGCGCAGGCCGACCGCGTGCTCTACAAGGCGGCGATCCGCCGCCGGCTCGAGAATCAGCCGAATCTCTCGCTGTTCCAGCAGGCGGTCGACGACCTGATGATCGAGGGCGACCGCGTGGTGGGCGCCATCACCCAGGTGGGCATCAGCTTCCGTGCGCGTGCCGTGGTGCTGACGGCCGGCACTTTTCTCGATGGCCGCATCCATGTCGGGCTCGACAACTACCAGGCCGGCCGCGCGGGCGATCCGCCGGCGATCAGCCTGTCGGCGCGCCTCAAGGAACTGAAGCTGCCGCAGGGTCGGCTCAAGACCGGCACGCCGCCCCGGCTGGACGGACGGAGCATCGATTTCTCGAAGTGCGTCGAGCAGCCGGGCGACGGCATGCCGGGCGGCGCCGGGCCGATGCCGGTCTTCAGCTTCATGGGCCGGGCCGACATGCATCCGCGGCAGATGCCATGCTGGATCACCAACACCAACGCGCGCACGCACGAGATCATCCGCTCCGGTTTCGACCGCAGCCCGATGTTCACCGGCAAGATCGATGGCGTCGGGCCGCGCTACTGCCCGAGCGTCGAAGACAAGATCAACCGCTTTGCCGACAAGGAAAGCCACCAGATCTTTCTGGAGCCCGAAGGCCTGACGACGAACGAGTACTACCCGAACGGCATCTCGACCAGCCTGCCTTTCGACATCCAGTACCAGTTGGTACGTTCGATGGCGGGGCTGGAGAACGCGCATATCCTGCGGCCGGGCTACGCGATCGAGTACGACTACTTCGATCCGCGCGAGCTCAAGAGCAGCTTCGAGACGCGGGCGATCCGGGGGCTGTTCTTCGCGGGGCAGATCAACGGCACGACCGGCTACGAGGAGGCCGCGGCGCAGGGTCTGTTCGCAGGCATCAATGCCGCGCTGCAATGCAGGGGGGAAGGCGCCTGGCTGCCGCGTCGCGACGAGGCCTACCTGGGCGTGCTGGTCGACGACCTGATCACCAAGGGCGTGACCGAGCCCTACCGCATGTTCACCAGTCGCGCCGAATTCCGGCTCCAACTGCGCGAGGACAACGCCGACATGCGGCTGACCGAAGCCGGCCGCAAATTGGGCCTGGTGGACGATGCGCGCTGGGATGCCTTCTCGCGCAAGCGCGATCTTGTTTCACGTGAAACAGAGCGGCTGCGCTCGATCTGGGTCAACCCCAAGAACCTGCCGGCGGTGGAATCCGAGCGGGTCCTGGGCAAGGCCATCGAGCATGAATACAACCTCGGCGATCTGCTGCGCCGGCCCAACGTGAGCTACGCATCCCTGATGTCGCTCGACGGCGGAAAGTACGGCGCCGACCAGCCGCTGGGCGAATCGGAGATCGAGCAGATCGAGATCGCGGCCAAGTATTCGGGATACATCGACCGGCAGCACGAGGAGGTCGAACGGGCGGCGCATTTCGAGAACCTCCGGCTGCCGGCTGACCTCGACTACACCCAGGTCCCGGCGCTGAGTTTCGAAGTGCGGCAAAAGCTGGCAAAGCACCGACCCGAAACCTTGGGGCTGGCTTCGCGCATCTCGGGCGTGACGCCGGCGGCCATCTCGTTGCTGATGATTCACCTGCGCAAGGGCGGGCATCGCGCCTTCGTGCAAGACGCGGCGGCCGAGCCGCATATCAGCGAATGAGCCAGGAGTTCGTGCTGCGCGAAGGCGCGGCAAAGCTCGGCCTTGCGCTGAGCGATCGCCAATGCGAGCGGCTGCTGGCCTATGGCGCACTCATCCTCAAGTGGAACAAGGTCTACAACCTGACCGCGTTGCGGGATCCGGCGACGGTGCTGACGCACCATTTGCTCGACAGCCTGTCGGTCATCGCGCCTTTGGAGCGCGAGTGGCCGGGGAGGGCGAAGCTGCTCGACGTCGGCGCCGGCGCCGGCCTGCCGGGCGTGGTGATCGCGATCCTGCGCGACGATGTCGAAGTCGCCTGCCTGGATGCGGTGGCCAAGAAAGCCGCCTTCGTCCAGCAGGTTGCTGCCGAGCTGGCGCTCCCCAATCTCCGTGGCCTTCATGCGCGCGTCGAATCGCTGGCTGGGAGCTACGAGCTGATCAGCTCGCGCGCTTTCGCTTCACTTCCCGATTTCTTCCAGGGCTCGAGGCATCTGCTGGCCCCCGGCGGGCGCTGGATGGCCATGAAAGGGAAGGTGCCCAGCGACGAGCTCGCCCAACTGGGGCCCGAAGTCGAGGTGTTTCACGTGGAACAATTGAGCGTTCCGGGCCTCGACGCCGAGCGTTGCATCGTCTGGGCACGAAAACCTGCCGCCTGACAGGCGTCCCCCGCGCCGGCCTCGCTTAGACTCGACGCTCTCCCATCCAAGGCAAATCCCATGTTCGGCATCGCTGACTACGGCGCGTTCGTCGTCGCCATCATCATCTTTCTCGCGATTCCGGGGCCCGGCAATCTGGCCATCATCACCTCGACCAGCAAAGGCGGAATCCGCGGCGGACTGGCCGCCACCTTGGGTGTGATCGCCGGAGACCAGGTGTTGATGTGGGCCGCGGTAGCCGGCGTCGCCGCCTTGCTGAGCGCCTATCCGCCCGCGTTCAAGGCCGTCCAGTGGCTGGGCGCCGGCTACCTCGCCTGGCTGGGCTTCAAGATGCTGACCGCCAAGCCGGGCGCCGCGCCGGTCCTCGACATTCGTCCGCGGCAGTACTTCCGGCAGGCGCTGACGATCACGCTGCTGAATCCGAAGGCGATCGTCTTCTACATGGCCTTCTTCCCGCTTTTCGTCGACCCGGCACGCCATCAAGGCCTGACCACCTTCGCCATGATGGCGCTGACGATCGCGGCGTTGACCTTCATTTATTGCCTCATTGCGACGCTGCTGACGCACTTTCTGGCCGAGCGCCTGCGCGCCAATCCGCGCATTTCGGCCAGGCTGGAAAAGCTGGCAGGCGTCTTCCTGATCGCTTTCGGCATCAAGCTGGCGGTGTCCAGATAGCATGGCGAAGATCTTCTGCATCGCGAACCAGAAGGGCGGCGTCGGCAAAACCACGACCACCGTCAACCTGGCCGCCGGGCTGGCCAAGGTCGACCAGCGGGTCTTGATGATCGACCTGGATCCCCAGGGCAATGCCACCATGGGCTCGGGCATCGACAAGCGGCAGCTGGAAACGACCGTGTATGACGTGCTGCTCGAATCCGCGTCGGTGGCCGAGGCGCGCGTCAGATCGGAGAAATGCGGCTACGACGTGCTGGGCGCCAACCGCGAACTGGCCGGCGCAGAGATCGAAATGGTGGCGCTCGACCGGCGCGAAAAGCGCCTGCGCACCGCGCTGGCCGCGGTCGGTGCCGAGTACGACTTCATCCTGATCGACTGCCCGCCCAGCCTCAGCCTGCTGACGCTCAATGGCCTGTGCTCCGCCCATGGGGTGATCGTGCCGATGCAGTGCGAGTACTTCGCGCTCGAAGGCCTGACCGACCTGGTCAACACCATCAAGCAGGTGCACGCCAATCTCAACAAGAACCTGCAGATCATCGGCCTGCTGCGCGTGATGTTCGATCCGCGCATCACGCTGCAGCAGCAGGTCAGCGAGCAGCTCAAGTCTCACTTCGGCGACAAGGTGTTCGATACCGTGATCCCTCGCAACGTGCGCTTGGCCGAGGCGCCGAGCTACGGCCTGCCGGGCGTGATCTTCGATCCGGCGGCCCGGGGCAGCCAGGCCTTCGTGGCCTTTGCTGAGGAGCTGGTCAAGAAAATGCCACCCGCCAGCGCCATGGCCGGCAGCGCTTCGGCCCCGCCCGTGCCCGCGCCGATCGAAGTGCCGCCGATCGCAATCCAGGATCCGAACGGCCTCTAGCGCCCGCCGGATCGACCTCTTTTGCTATCAATTTCGCAGCAGATGACTGTTCCGAAGATCCTGTTGCTGCCGGGCTGGCAAAACAGCGACCCGCCCCATTGGCAAAGCCGCTGGGAAGCGGTTTACGGCGACCGCCGCGTCGAACAGCACGAATGGATGCGCCCGCTGCGTGGCGACTGGTCGGCTCGTCTCGAGGAAGAAGTGCTGGCCGCCCCGGGCCAGGTCGCGCTCGTGGCGCACAGCTTGGGCTGCATTCTGGTCGCTGCGTGGGCCGCGCATTCGCGCAGTACGCAAAAGGTGCAAGCGGCGCTGCTGGTCTCGCCGGGCGATCTCGAGCGCGAAGATCTGCGCGAGCTGATCCCCGGCTGGGCGCCGATCGTGCGCCAGCCCTTGCCGTTCCCCGCGCTCATGATCGCGGCCAACGACGACCCATACTGCACCGCCGAGCGCTCGCGCGAGATGGCGCGCGACTGGGGCGCCCGCTACCTCGACGCAGGTCGGGGTGGCCACCTCAACGGCGAATCCGGCTTGGGCGACTGGCCCGAAGGCCGGCAATTGCTCACCGATCTACTGAAAGAAGAATGAACTCGATGGCCACCAAGAAACCCAAGGGCCTCGGCCGCGGACTCGAAGCCCTGCTGGGCCCGACCTTCAACGGCCCGGACAGTTCGGCCAACGACGACGCTGGGCCGCCCAATCCGACCAGCCTGAATCTCGACCAGATGGTGCCCGGCGTCTACCAGCCGCGCACCCGCATGGACGAGGGCGCGCTCTACGAACTGGCCGAGAGCATCAAGGCACAGGGGATCATGCAGCCCATCCTCGTGCGCCGGCTCGACACCGATGCGGCGCGTGCCAAGAACGCCGAGTTCGAGATCATCGCGGGCGAGCGCCGCTTCCGCGCGGCCAAGTTGGCGGGACTGGACAGCGTGCCGGTGCTGGTGCGCGACGTGCCGAACGAGGCGGCCGCGGCCATGTCGCTGATCGAGAACATCCAGCGCGAAGATCTCAACCCCCTGGAAGAAGCCCAAGGCCTGCAACGCCTGGTCGCCGAGTTTGGGCTCACTCACGAATCTGCGGCCCAGGCCGTCGGCCGTTCGCGCAGCGCAGCCAGCAACTTGCTGCGCCTCTTGAACTTGGCCGAGCCGGCGCAGGCGATGCTGATGGCGGGCGACATCGACATGGGCCATGCAAGGGCGCTGCTCTCGCTCGACAAGGGCACGCAGATCACGGCGGCCAACCAGATCGCCGCCAAGAAACTCTCGGTGCGCGAGGCCGAGGCGCTGGTCAAGAGACTGGCGGCGGAGTTCAGCCTCACGCCGTCGCCGCGCCGCGGTGCGGCCGAGAAGTCGCGCGATCTGCAGCGCGTGGAAGAAGAACTGGCCGATCTGCTGGCGGCCGAGGTCGAGGTGCGCATCAAGAAACGCAGCAAGCGCAACGGCCGGGTGGAGGAGAGCGGCGAGCTCGCCATCCACTTCGGTTCGCTCGAAGCGCTCAACGGCCTCATCGACCGCATCCGCCAAACGGCATAACTCAGCAACACTGCACATCCCTTGCTTCCGGGCGATTGATTCGCCGGCTCCTTTGCGCATATGCTCGCGAGTTACTTTTCTTAACCTAGTCTGAAAGTTCTCGGAGGATCCATCATGCACATCGCCCGACTTCCGCTTGCCGCCGTCGCCGTGGGGGCGCTTCTCCTGACCGGTTGCCAGACCACCGACATGCAAATGGGCAGCCAAAGCGCGAAGACCGTGGCCACCGGCAGTGCGGCCGGCAGCGCATCGGCCAATACCAGCAGCGCGCTCGAGCGCTGCGCATCGCCGCTCGGCACCGTGTCGCTGATCGAGAACCAGTCGGCGGGCTGGTACACCATTCTTCGCAACGAATACAAGCTGCCGCCGACGGCCAACCTGCTGCGCCTGCTGGTGCAGCAGTCCAACTGCTTCGTGGTGGTCGAGCGCGGCGCGGCCGGCATGAACGCCATGTCGCGCGAGCGCGACATCATGGCCTCGGGCGAAATGCGCCAGGGCAGCAATTTCGGCCGCGGCCAGATGGTGGCTTCCGACTATGGCCTGTCGCCCGAGATCGTCTTCAGCAACAACAATGCCGGCGGCATGGGCGGCTCGCTGGGCGGCCTGGTCGGCGGCCGCTACAGCGGCGTGCTGGCGGCGGTGGGCGGCAACCTGCAGACCAAGGAAGCCAGCGCGTTGCTGACGCTGATCGACAACCGCTCGGGCGTGCAGGTCGCGGCCTCGGAAGGCAGCGCCTCCAAGACCGACTTCGGCGCGTTCGGCTCGGTCTTCGGCAGCGGCGGTGCCGGCGGCATGGGCGGCTACACCAACACGGCGCAGGGCAAGGTGATCAGCGCCGCCTTCATGGACGCCTTCAACCAGATGGTCGTTTCGTTGCGCAACTACAAGGCGCAGACGGTGCAGGGCCAGGGCCTCGGCGGCGGCGGTCGCTTGGGCGTCGATGGCGGCGCTGCGCCGTCGCAGACGTCGGCGCCTGCCGAGCGCGCCCCCGCACGTCGCAACAACACGAACAAGTAAGCGCGGCGCGCGCTTCGCACACAAGAAAGCCCGGCGCTCGATGAGCGGCCGGGCTTTTTTGCGATCGGCTTCAGAGACTGAAAATCTTGCCGGGGTTCATGATGTTCTTCGGGTCGAGCGCGCGCTTGATGGTGCGCATCATGTCGATCGCGCCGACGCCGGCCTCGGTCACCAGGAAGTCCATCTTGTGCAGACCGACGCCGTGCTCGCCGGTGCAGGTGCCCTCGAGTGCCAGCGCGCGCGACACCAGCGCATGATTAAGTTTCTCGGCCGTTACGCGCTCTTCGGGCGCGTTCGGGTCGAGAAGGTAGCCGAAGTGGAAATTGCCGTCGCCCACATGACCGACCAGGAAGTAGGGGATGCCGCTGGCATCGGCCTCGGCCACCGAATCGAGCAGGCAATCGGCCAGCCGCGAGATCGGCACGCAGGTGTCGGTCGAGATCACGCGGCAGCCGGGGCGCGACTGCACGGCCGCGAAGTAGCTGTTGTGCCGCGCGGTCCACAGGCGAGTGCGTTCTTCCGGCGTGCTGGCCCATTCGAAGGCCTTGCCGCCATGGCCGCTCGCGAGTTCCTGCACGGTCTCGGCCTGCTCCTTCACACCGGCCGGCGAGCCGTGGAACTCCATCAGAAGCATCGGCTCCTCGCGCAAGCCGAGCTTCGAATGGGCGTTCACCATGCGCACCGTGTTGACGTCGATCAGCTCGACGCGCGCGATCGGCACGCCGAGCTGGATGATCTCGATGGTGGTGCGCACAGCGGCCTCGATGCTCGGAAAGGAGCAGATCGCGGCCGACACCGCTTCGGGCAGCGGATAGAGGCGCAGCGTGATCTCGGTCACCACGCCCAGCGTGCCCTCGCTGCCCACCATGAGGCGCGTGAGGTCGTAGCCGGCCGATGATTTCTTCGCGCGCGTGCCGGTGCGGATCACTTCGCCGCTCGCGGTCACGACCTCCAGCGCCAGAACGTTCTCGCGCATCGTGCCGTAGCGCACCGCGTTCGTGCCGCTCGCGCGCGTGGCGGTCATGCCGCCGATCGACGCATCGGCGCCGGGGTCGATCGGAAAGAACAGGCCGGTGCTCTTGATCTCCTCGTTGAGCTGCTTGCGCGTGACGCCGGGCTGCACCGTGACCGTGAGGTCGTCGGCGTTGATCGACAGCACGCGGTTCATGCGGCTCACGTCGATGCTGATGCCGCCCTGCACCGCAAGCAGATGCCCCTCGAGCGAGGAGCCGACGCCGAAGGGAATGACGGGTACGCTGCAGTCGCTCGCGAGCTTCACCACATCGGCCACGTCCTGCGTGGTCTCGGCGAAGACCACGGCCGACGGCGGCGGCGCATCGAAGGAAGACTCGTCGCGTCCGTGCTGCGCGCGCACTGCCATGGCGGTGGAGCAGCGGTCGCCGAAGCGCGCCTTCAGGGCTTCGATCAGCGCATCGGGCACGTTGCGCAATGCGATCTCGGGCGTGAGATGGGAAAGAGCGGTGGGCGCGTTCATCGGCGAGTCTCCTGAAGGTCTACCATTCTACGAACCGCACTCCCAAAAGACACCGACATGGGCAATCGACTCACGCAGATCGCCACGCGCACCGGCGACGACGGCACCACCGGCCTCGGCGACAACACGCGCGTGCCCAAGGATCATCTGCGCGTCCGCGCGATGGGCGACGTGGACGAGCTCAATTCGAACATCGGCGTGCTGTTGTGCGAGCCGATGCCGGCGCCGGTGCGCGAACTGCTGGTCGACGTGCAGCATCAGCTCTTCAATCTGGGCGGCGAGTTGTCGATGCCGGGTTTCACGCTGCTGAAGGCCGATGCGCTGCTCCAGCTCGACAATGCGCTGGCCGAGCACAACGCGGCGCTGCCGCGCCTGGCCGAGTTCATCCTGCCGGCCGGCACGCGCGCGGCATCCCTTGCACACGTGTGCCGCACGGTCGCGCGGCGCGCCGAGCGCGCGGTCGTCGCGCTCGGGGTCGAGGCCGAGCTCAACGATGCGCTGCGCCAGTACCTCAACCGCCTGAGCGATCTGCTGTTCGTGCTCGCGCGCGTGCTCAACCGCGTGGACGGCGGCGACGATGTCTATTGGAAGAGCGAGCGGATGGCGCGCGCCGCCGATGCCGCCAGCGATGAATGACGACTTGAACCGGGAGATCCGAACCATGACCCATCCACTGCGCATGCATGTCCTTGCCGCCGTGCTCACGCTTGCGGCCGTCCCCTTGCTGGCCGTTGCCGCGCCGGCGAACGACAACAAGGTCGTCGGCGGCATCCAGCGCGGCGCCGATGCCACCGCTCGCGGCATCGAACGCGCGGGCAACGCCACCGAGCGCGGCGTCAACAACGTCTCCGAGCGAGCGAGCCGCCCGGTGCGCCGGGTGGGCGAGGCCTTCGGGCGCAAGCTTTCGCCGCGATCGGGCGGCCATGCCGCGCCGCCGCCGGTGGGCCCTCAAGGCAGCGCACCCTAGCTTTACCTTGCTTCACCTCGCGCGTACACGCATCGCGTGGGCGCGACACATGGACGACCGACACTGGACTCCTCATCAACGCAAAGGAGTTCCAAGATGATCAAGTCCAAGAGCATGACCGTGGCCGCAGCAGCGCTCGCGATGTGCATGGCGGGAAGCGCCTTTGCGCAAGACCGCCATTTCTCGCCCGATCGCAACGAGCATCGGGGTCCGCAGAACCATCAGCAGCACGAGCGGCAGTTCGATCGCAACGGTCCTCGCCAGGACTTCCGGGAAGGCCGCCAGGCCGATCGACAGGGCTATGCGCATCCGCGTGCCGAATGGCGCCGCGGCGGCTACGTACCGCGCGAGTACCGCGGCGGCAACTATGTGGTCAACGACTGGCGCGGCCATCGCCTGCAGCAGCCGCCGCGCGGCTACCAGTGGGTCGGCGTCGGCGGCGATTTCGTGCTGGCCGCCATCGCGACCGGCCTGATCGCGCAGATCATCGCGAGTCAGTAAGCCTCAGGCGGCGGTCGGTGCCAACTGGGCGCACACGTTGCGCCCGGTGATGGTGAGGCGCAGGCCGCCGCCGTGCCATTCGAGCCAGTTCAGTTTCACGTAGGCATCGATGTCGTTGTCGTCGATCCGATCGGCCTGGCGATGGTGCAGGAGATCGACCGTGGCAGGCAGCGCCTGCCGCAGCCGTTCCCGAATCACGGCCTGATCGGCCGCGTTCCGGGAAGCGCGTGTTGGAATGGAAGTCGATGCCATGGCTGATTCGTTCCGGTCGCTGAGGAATAGGACCAATGTACGCTTCCTGTGTGAAGCGTCACGGACCTTTTTCTCGGATCGCGCCGGAACCATCTCGCCAGTTCATTCGCGGCGCATCATTTACGCGGCTGCAGCAGCTTGCTGACCTCGTCCACGTTGGAGCGGATGCGCTGGCGCACGATGTCGAAGGCCTCGGACTGCGACTTCGCCGCCAGCTCCGAGAGTTCGCGAATGTCGTCGAGCGCCTGCTTGAACGCGGCCTTGCCCAGGGCATCGAGCTTGGCGAGGTTCTCGCGCGGCTCGGCGGGCGTCATGCCCTTCACCGCACCCTGCCACTCGACGATCGATGCCTTGAGCATCTCGGTCTGGCGCTGCACCACGGCCTGCAGCCCCTTGTAGGACTTCTCGTTGGCCTGCACCAGCGCCTGCAGGTCCTTGCGCCCGCTCTCGACGATGGCGCCCGCTGCGCCGGCCAGCGGCAGATTCTGCAGTCGCTCGGCCATCCCCTTGAGCGGCTTGATGAAGGCGTCCTGAACGTCGGCCGCCGCATCGGTGGCCGTGGGACGCGTCTTTTTCGCTGCGGTGCTCGACTTGCTGCTGGTTGCCATGGTGGACAGTCTCCGGTTTGTGGTTGGGGCTGCCACGATACGCCCACAGCCCGGGTTCATGGAAGCGTCTTGCAATTTCGCACGAATGTGCTAAATTTCGCCGCATGGATGCCAAGACCCAAAAAAGCGAGCTGACCCGCACCGCCATCGTCGGCGCGGCAATGGACTTCGCGTCGGCCGAGGGCCTGGAAGCCATCACGCTGCAGGCGGTGGCCACGCGGCTGGGCCTGTCCAAGAGCGGGGTGTTCTCCCGCGTGGGTTCGCGCGAGGCCTTGCAGAAGGCGGTGATCGAGGAATTCGGCCGCCGCTTCCTGGCCGACGTGTTCGTGCCCGCGATGCAAAAGCCCAAGGGCCTCGCGCGCCTCGACGAGATCGTGTCGCGCTGGATCGTGCGCACGCGCGACGTCGACACCGAAACCGGCTGCATCTACACCGCGGGCGCCTTCGAGCTCGACGACCGCGAAGGCGAGCTGCGCGACCTGCTGCTGGAGGAGGTCACGCGCTGGCGCGCCGCGCTGCGTCGCACCGTCATGCAAGCCATCGAGACCGGCGAGCTCCGGGCCGACACCGACCCCGCGCAGGTGGTCAGCGAGATCAACGGCCTGGTGATGGCCTTGCTGCACGACGCCCGCTTCCTGCGCGATCCACGTGCCGCCGACCGCGCCGCGCTGACCTGGCAGCGGCTACTGGCCAGCTACCGGGCCTGAAATCCCATGCGCACCTTATCCCTTCGCTCGTTCATATTTCGCACAGTCGTGCGATAAAAGGAGAATCTCCATGTTGATCACCGCTTTCCTACTCGGTGCCTGCCTGGTCGGGCTCGGCATCTACTCCGTTCTGGACAGCCTGCGCGGCTTGCCTCGCAGCAACGAAGACTGGGTCTGGTATTGACCATGGAATCCACCCTCGGCACTGCAGCGAACGCCGCCGCTTCCAACTACTACGGGGCCAGCCCCTGGATGCGCGCGCTGCGCCTCGCGCTGGGCGCCGCCCAACGCGCCTGGCCGGCCCTCGGCGTGCGGGCGGCTTGTCGGCTCTTCGGTACGCCGCTGCCGCTCAAATGGCAGAACAGGCGCCACAGCCCTGGTTCGGCCTGGCGGCGCGAGGCCTGGTCGTTCGAGAACGCGAGCGTGAGTGTCTACACGCCCGCGGTGATGACCGCCGACACGCCGCGGGTTCTGCTGGTGCACGGCTGGGGCGGCCATGCGGGCCAGTTGCTGGCGCTGGCGCAGGCCGTGGCGGCCGAGGGCTTCACGCCCGTGCTGCTCGAGCTGCCGGCCCACGGCCGCAGCGCGGGCACGGCAAGCAATCTGCCGCAGTTCGCGCGTGCCATCGACTATGTGGCGGCGCGGCTGGTGCAGCATGGCGCCATCCTCCGGGCCGTGGTTGCGCACTCGCTGGGCGCCAACGCGCTGGCCTATGCCGCGAGCCGCGGCCTGCCTGCGCAAAACCTGGTGCTGCTGGCGCCGCCCGCGTCGCCACATGCGTTCACGCGCTATTTCGCGGACGTATTCGGTCTCAGCGAGCGCACGCGCGCTGCGATGCAGCGGCGGGTCGAAGCGCGCGAAGGCTTCCTGATGCCGCTCATGGAACCTGACGCCGTCGGCCCGCGCATCCGCCAGGCCACGCTGGTGGTGCACGACCGCGACGACCGGGTCAACCGCTTCGCGGACGGCGTGGCCTACCGCGACGCGATCGCGGGCGCGCGGCTGATCGCGACCGAGGGCCTCGGCCACCGCCGGATCCTGAAAGAGCCGTCGGTGCTGCAGGAGGTGGCGGCCTTCATCGTCAGGCCTTGAAGCGCTGCAGCGGGCTCAGCGCGCGGCGAGCGCTGCCGCGTCCGGCAGCTCGATCTTGACCTCGAGCACCTCGAGGTCGTCCTGCTTCTCCAGGTGGACCTTGATGTCCTCGGCCTTGATCGACACGTACTTCGAGATGACGGCGATCAGCTCGCGCTGCAGCTCCGGCAGATAGTCAGGCCGCCGCTTGCCGCTCAGTGCGCTGCGCTCGTGCGCAAGGATGATCTGCAGCCGCTCCTTGGCAACGCTCGCCGTCTTCTTCTTTTCGCCCAACAGGAACGAGAAAAAGGACATGGCTTATCTCCCCCCGAAGAAGCGCTTGAAGAAGCTCGGCTTCTCGGCATCGACGAAGCGCATCGGCTTGTCTTCCCCGAGGAAGCGCGCCACCACGTCGCTGTAGGCTTGCGCCACGTCGGTCTCCTTGTCGTGGATCGCGGGCACGCCCTGGTTGGAGGCCTGCAGCACGCTCTCGGATTCGGGAATCACGCCGATCAGCTTGATGCGCAGGATGTCCTGGATGTCCTCCAGCGACAGCATCTGGCCGCCGGCCACGCGGTTCGGGTTGTAGCGCGTGATCAGCAGGTGCTCCTTGATCGGCGTGCTGCCTTCCTTGGCGCGCTTGGTCTTGGAACCCAGCATGCCCAGGATGCGGTCGGAATCGCGCACCGACGAGACCTCGGGGTTGGTCACGATCAGCGCCTCGTCGGCGAAGTGCATCGCCATCAGCGCGCCGGTCTCGATGCCGGCGGGCGAGTCGCAGACGATGAAGTCGAAGCCCTGCGCGTCCAGCTCCTTCAGGATCTTCTCGACGCCTTCCTGCGTGAGCGCGTCCTTGTCGCGCGTCTGCGATGCGGCCAGCACGAACAGGTTGTCGCATTGCTTGTCCTTGATCAGCGCCTGGCTCAGGTTGGCCTCGCCCTGGATCACGTTGATCAGGTCGTACACCACGCGCCGCTCGCAGCCCATGATCAGGTCGAGGTTGCGCAGGCCGACGTCGAAGTCGATCACGGCCGTCTTCTTGCCCGCGAGCGCGAGCCCCGATGCAAAACTCGCGCTCGTGGTCGTCTTGCCGACGCCGCCCTTGCCCGAGGTCACCACCACAATCTTGGCCATTCGTATCCTTCTTTGTTTCAGTTATTCAGTTGCGGCGCGGGCCGATTCAGACGATCGCGCCGATGACGATCTTCTTGCCGTCGAGCGAAATCTGTGCCGGCTTGCCCGCGATGTCCGCGGGCAGCGCGACTTCCGCGGTGCGGTAGATGCCCGCGATCGCCACCAGCTGCGCTTCCATGCAGGTCGTGAAGATGCGGGCCTCGGTATTGCCGCGCGCGCCGGCGATGGCCTTGCCGCGCAGCGGTGCGTAGACGTGCACGTTGCCGTCTGCGATCACCTCGGCGCCGAAGCTGACCAGGGCCGTCACGACCACGTCGCCGCCGCGCGCATACACCTGCTGGCCCGAGCGCAAGGGCTTGTCGATCACCAGCGTGCCGTTGGCGGCCACGGGCACTTCGCGCACGATCCGCGGCGTCTCGGCGGCTGCCTCGGCCGGCGGCGCCGGCGGGCGCGGGCTGGGGGCCACGGGCATCGCGGCCAGCGAGAGCCCGGCGGCGCGCGCCGCGGCATTCTGGGCATTGTTGCCGCCGCGCACCGCAATCGGCTGCGTCTGGTGGCGGGCCAGCAGCGCGCGCAGTGCAGCGAAATCGATGTCGCCGGCCGCTTCGTCCTCCTGCAGCAGCGAAAGGTCGATGACCACCGGCTCCTGGTCGAAGAAATCGGGCGAGTCGGCCAGCTGGACGTCCAGCGCCTCGGCCAGAACCCCGAGATCGGCTGTCTTGAGGATCACGGCGATGAGCGGCAGCGTCGCGCTCTTGAATTCGAAAACCGCTCGGGTGCGCGCGGCGGATGCATCGGCCATGTAAAAGGGGTGCGAAAAGCGTTGGAGTCTAACGGGGACCGGCGTGCGCACCGGTGGCGGCTTGGTGAAAGAACACGCTGCACAACACTTCTTGCACCACGTTGCATTTTCTCCCGGTATTCGCGACACCGGCAACGACGAGCGCACGATTCCTACACGAACGCCGACGCGCGCTTGCAGAATCGGCGACTTTGAAAAATCAGCGACTCGCGCGTCTTCTCTTCACGATGCAACCGATCCTCGACATCCGGACGATCCAGCCGGACCTCTACACGTACAGCCTGGGCGCGGCAGCAGCGTCCGAGCTTCATTGCAGCGATTTCTTCGAAACGGCGGACCGCTGCCTGCATGACGCCGGCCGGGGCCTCAGCCTGTACTTCGACAATGTCCAGATCCGCTTCGCCGGCTTCGCGCTCGGCAGCTATCCGGTCGCGCGCATGGTGGACGATCCGCTGGCGCTCTTCGACGAGCTCATGGCGCGCGTTCTGAGCATCTACCGGCAGCGCGCCACCCCGCGCTGGCGCGCTCAGGCATTGCGCGCGCGGCCCAGGAGCGCGTAGAGCAGGATCGCGCCGAAGGTCGCGGTGCCGATGCCGCCCAGCGCGAACTGGCCGAACTTCAGCGTGAAGTCGCCGGTGCCGATGATCAGCGTGATC